>Ga0182004_10003653_pt1 | contig 12268 bp, 10 predicted proteins | sample Sormic07211540_1_FD_120479 | JGI IMG/M metagenome (GOLD analysis project Ga0182004, IMG submission 120479) | Endophyte microbial communities from Sorghum bicolor roots, Mead, Nebraska, USA - 072115-40_1 MetaG | ecosystem: Host-associated > Plants > Roots > Unclassified | place: USA: Nebraska... | reverse complement strand
GTCTGCATGATCCACTGATGTGCACCAGTCTTCCTTCTGTATTAGACCTTCTGTAACCCACCGCCCTACTATTGTTGCCCGATTGATTATGTAACCTTGAGGGAAGATAGCTAGGTAAAGCAAGCAGGATTTGTAATCTTTGGGCAGATCGTTGTATGAAAACTTGAACATCTTCTTGAAGTTACTAGTAGCCCCCACCCCCATTGAGTCTTTTAAGAGATCTAGAGCTTCATGCAACATCAGCAGCTCGCTGTAGCTCCTGTTTGGGTTTGCATACAGAGCATGTGCCAACATCTTCATGCAGAATTCATCAGGATCGCACTTCTCCAAGATACCAAGGAGAACGCGGGGTTTCTTCTTGTCATCTTCACTCCTTAGCTCCCTTGTAAGCTGGAGAACAATCTTATGGTAGGACTCAACAAGAGGATATTCTATAGGCCCACCCTGCAGATAGCAGTAATCTATGGCCCTCTGGCTTTTCCTCCTGACCATTACAACTGCAATTGATAAGCAGGAGGTGTGGGCCAATAGGCTCAAAGCATTCATGATCTCCTCCCATCGGGATATGTAGTCTGTCTCATCTTGGAGAACAATGACGGTATGTTCATACTTGAGTTGCTTCTCAATCTTTCTCACTATCTCTTTGATCCACATCTGCTCCTTGATTATCCTTTTGATGGCCTCCAAGTTATCCTTTGTTTCTCTGATAGCAGCAGCGATAGACTTATTGGGGATCCCACTGGCAGCACCACCAAGGATTCCAAAGGCTTGATTGTTCACAGAAGATTTGATAGCTTCTTCCTCGAAATCATTGGTTTCATCCTGAACCAATGTAGTACGAGCATTGCCTTCCTTGACCTGAGCTGGCTGCTTCCTCCGGCTGGCAGGAAACACCTTCCGCAAAATGTATTCATATTCAGATAAATCGAGACAAATTGGGGGCTCAGTGCAAAACTCCAATGTTTCAGGTTCCGCTTCATGTTCCATGTACCGCTTGAACATCCAGGCCATCATCTCCACAACCGCCTCGAGGGATATTTTCCCCCATGGCACTGGTGGGAGACTATAGGCACCAAAGTGGTCAGTGCTTGTTGGAGTACGCCCAAGGGTTCTTCTAAGGGGATGTCTCCATATATCTTGCTTTGTTCAGTCTTGTTGTTCTCATTGTCCCCTATGATCATCCTATCGAGCTCTTCAATCTTGGCCACAATATTTCTAATCTTACTGTCAACGTCCATTTCTTCTATCTTTCTCGAGATTTCACTTTGCACATCACTTAAATGTGAACTTGTACCTTCCTTCTTGCACTTGCGCAGGACATGTAAGAGTATGTCCACTGGAATACCACATGAGGAGTAGTGCACTCCTGCCTGGTTCTGGTGTATCCAGAATATCCTTCTGAAATGACCGGACGTCATAGCCACTGCTTGGTGTACAATGGTGTGGGCCATGTTATCTTCATCTGGTGCAACAATAGCAATGGATGCTACCGACCCCTCCATGTTGGTTCTGCCACAAAGCTTATTGAGCCAGTCGGCTAGTTTCAAGGTGCAGTAATCCACTGGTGAGGGAGGCTCTAGGAGTCTTTGACGGCAATCATCATCGGCAGCGGACATTGACGATGCTTCATTGTCACTGTCATCTTCTTCATATTCTAGAGCACCAGTTGAGGCAACACTCCATGCCTGAGAGGATGACGGCTTGGTGGGCACCTCGACGTCGTACCTCTTCCTCCTCTCACTGACATCACGAGCCCGTTCCTTGAGCTCGACCAGATGGCTGGCAGCCCGGTGCTGATCGACCATCTTCCGCACGAACCAAGGGAACCACAACACGTAGCGCTGGATGCCGCCCATGGCTCAGTGGACCTCCGGGTCACCGCGATGCAGGTAGAGGACGATGACGGAGTCCCTGCAGTCGTGGGCGAGCTCCTCCACCTGCTTCATCCACGTGAGGACCTGCTCATCGTGCTTGCCACCGGGAGGCCTCGTCCTCGCCAGGTGCGCGAGGAAGCTTTTCATGCTCTCCATCTCGTCCTTGATGAACCGCACGTCGCCACGGACGCGTGAAAGAAGCAGTGCCTCATTGCGGATGAGGCCCAGCAGCGAGTTCACCGCGCCTGCTGCGAGCTCCGCCATGACAGCAGCTGCAGCGGCGCCACCACCCACCACCCTTCGCCGGTCACCGTCACGGCCACGCGGCTGGTGTCTATGTCCAGCTAGCAGGGTTAACTGCTAAAAGTCTTAGTTTCGTTTTCCGTGGCTAACTAGCTAACTCATCATGAGCTGTCAATGGAGCTGAAGAAGGGTGATCGAACTAGGAAGGAGCCTTAGCCAAGGCATTTTGCATGCATGTGCATGGGCAGCATGGATGCATCAGAGGCTATTGGCTAAGTTTCAGCTCTTGTTTCCTCAAGAAATGGCATATAACGACAATGCATGTTGAAATGCCAGGCTTGTATTGTCCCGTGGAGGATTATATTCATGGAGTGTTTGTTTAGCAAAGCACAACGCCCCTTTAGTTCGTTCTTTTCTTGTTCTTTTCTTGCTTCGATTGTCTGTTTTGGCATCTACTCTCTATTGTTATGTTGGACAAAAGACAATCAAATAAATGATGCTTTTTATTGCGATGAAGGGTAACGTGCAAAAACTAAAGAAAACATCTGCGTGTCAATGACATTACTTCATTGTCGGCCTTGAAGTGCAGGGAAGGAAACCATGCAACAGACTGAAAGAAGGCATGGATTAAAGAAAGGGAACTAAAGCCTCACTTTCCAAACAATGTGACTAGCGCACTCGGAGCAAAGGATATGCAATAACCGTCGTATGAAAGAAAATTAAAATTCAGGCACCTGAATTTTAGCAAGATTCATATATACATATATGTGGACCTGTGATGTTCTATACTGGTTGGTGTCGTTGCAGATACATGAAAATTAAAATTCAGGAACCTAAAATAGTTTCACTGTTTGAAGTCAGATTGGGCAAACTCAACCCGACTGGTCTGGTGTGTTATTAGGCACAGTCTGCTCCGTACAACTTGAAGGAAACTTGATGGACCCTGGGTCCAGACTCCTATCAGTGCATGCGCCCATGGCTTTGATAAGTGCCACGTGGTGCTCGAATAGTGGCAGATCATGAGAGCAGCTCAAATGCGTGTGTATTCAAGGCTGAATGGAAAGCCACTGGAAGAATATATATGTGTTTGGAGTTTGTACAAAAGAGTTTTGGAGCAACAAGAAACTTCTGGGGCTCATGGGTGCAGTTTGCTACCAATGGCTATTTTTGTGGTGGAGGCTACACGTACCCCCATGGCTGTCTATTTCAACCACGTTAGAGTGTGTGTGTTGAACTTTTAGAAGTGTTCAGGCTCTATTATTGAAAGCACTCTTGCCGCCAAAAGTGCTTAAAAGGATCATTAGGTGACAAGTGGTTAGGCTAGTTAGAGTGTCAAGTTGGCACTTCACTCTAGGGTTGTAATCTTGCCACACACGCTCCTTGCTTTTGTGGTATGACCGCCTATGGTGTACGAAGGAAAGAGTTCCACGCCGTTTGAGCTAGAAGCTTGATAGTGATGACAATGGGATGCAGTCTTGGAGAGGTCACCGTACCTGACCCACTTGTACGTTATTCCATTGGTGGTGTGATTTACCATCTTATGGACTGTTTGTGACCGCTAATAATCAATTTGATTATAATCATCATATTGTGGGAGATTTTTTTGATTCTTGACTATGGTAGTTCAATGTTTTGAAGCTGTTGTCAAATGAAACAGAAATAAACAAAGCATTTGGCAGGATTCTCAACTTTTTTCACGGAGAGTTGGATTATAAGCCAAAACAAACAAGGCCCTAGTCTACCTTGCTAGGTCAGCTGGCAAGAGTAGAGAGCTTTTTACCTGTATGCCATTATGAAAGATTGACCAAACCAAGAGACCACTAAAAAGTTCTTTCGCACCGCTATGCCCAACTTCATCTTCGACTATACCCGTGTGCCATTCTGTCTCCATTCCGTTCGTTTTGTGACGTTTAAGGAGTCTGGCATGTGGGTCCTGTGTAGAAAAATGTCCTTCTTACCCTTTCTTCGTTCCCCACTCTCACTCTCTCCTCTCTTCCCCACTCACACAGTCACACACACACACGCTCAGTTTATTTGGCCGCATCGCATCATGCTAGATTGATTTATTGCCAGGACTAGGGAGGGCGTGCATGGGAGATGGAAATCGGAACTCGTCGGTTACCCGTTGCGAGTAGGCCGGCGGCATGAGGGAGCGGAGCGCGGCGAGGTACTCGTTCATCTGCTTGCGTCGGTTGCGCTCCACGGCAATGTGGATCATCCGCTGGCTCTCCACTTCCTCCTCATTTTTCACCGGCCTCAACCTGCGCTGCTTCCTTCTTCCGGGCGCCGCTGCCGCAGTCACAGCCGGTGCTGGGGCATCCTGACCGGCGCCGCCACTCGCACACCTCCCGGACGCCACAGGCAGCGCGCGGGCAGCCGGGTTGTCACCCAGCTCTGCCTGCAGGAGCTGCGGCTGCGAGCACGCAGCCACGTCCCAGCCGCCAACAGTAGCCCCAGCCATCTCCATCACCCCTCCATTCCACTAAACAACAGACTACTCCAAGGCCTCCTCCGCCGCGGCGCCGCCTTGACGTTTCCCGCCGGCGAGCCAAGCGCCGCAGCCAGCCCTGTTGCGCCAGGCGCCTGGCGGCGCCCGCTGCCCCTGCTTCTCCCGTTGCGTCGCCTCGCCTCGCCGCAGTGCGCGGAACGGAGCCGCGCGCCGCGGAGTTCTCGTTCGGGCCGGGACTCCGCCCTCGCCACCAGACCTCCGCGGGGAACATGTTCGCGTTCACCGAGAACGCGACGGGGACGCCGGGGGCTCCTCGGCCAGCAGCGCGGGGAACTCCTCGGCCAGCAGCGCCAGGTGGCTTCGTGTTCGCGGCTTCGCCGGAGGAGCCGCTGACGCCCAGCTCCAGGGGCTCCAACACCAGCAGCCTCACGTTCTTGGCATCGCCGAAGCAGCCGTTGACGCCCATGGGCTCCACTGCCAGCGTCTGCGAGGCGTCCTTGATGCCCACCGGCAGCGGCGCAGCCGCGTCCCTCCACTCCGCGAAGACGGCACGCACTGGCGCCACCGGAAGCGTCGGGTTCCAATTCTTCCCTTCGCCGGGGCCGGCGTGCGCGAAACTAGGCTCTACATCTTCCACCGCGGCCAAGGAGGCGACCTCCGCATGGAGACGAGCCCCCGTCGCTTGCACTTGTTGATTTCTCTTCTTGCTGCCGTTGCTTTCTTGTGCTCACCTCTAATGCGTTGATTTGATCCACCAAAATTGGAGTCAATAGCACTGGGGACAAACCAAGTAGGCCAGAGGTATTCAAGTCAATTAACAGACCACTTAACTGCCGTTAGGCTTCAAAATGGACGGAATGGCACACAGGTATAGCCGAAGATGAAGTTGGATATAACGGTGCGAAACAACTTTTTAGTGGCTTGTTGGTTTGGTCGATCTTTCATAATGGCATACAGATAAAAGGCTCTAGAGTAGAACCAAGACTATGAAACTCTTTTGCAGTAGAAATAACAAACACTTAGCGAAGCCGTAGTGCACATCTAAATAAATAGGTCCAATTGCATTACTGCCCTTGTTTTCAACTCTAATTATACGTTTGCCCTGTTCTTTTAACTTTGCATATTTGCCACTGTTTATTCAATCTGAAGCTTCATCCTGCCCCTATTCTGTGAAGAAGACTTAACAGTGTTAAGTGAAGGTTGAACAGACACAAATACCCTTGAGAAGAATGACACAATAATCAATAGGATTTTTTATATAAAGATTTATTATGGATATATGTTCAGGCTCTATTAAAAAAATCAGGGGCAAACGTGCAGTTAGACTTGAAAACAAGGACATTAATGCAATTGTCCTAAATAAATATCGTGTATAGGTTTTCATAAGTACTCCTTCAATTACAAATTATAAGACACTTTGATTTTCTAATATATACATATGATTTGTTTTGTGCTTATTTTTTTCGCGAACGAGGCCAACCGGCTCGTGTTTCATTAAGAGGTTAGGGAAAACAGCAGAAGTACAACAGGCTCGGCCAGAGGCGAGAGACCAAGGCAGAAGCCCGAAAAGAAGACAGACCTAGCTACTGGAAGAGAAACCAGGTTTAACTTATTACAAAACGGTTAGAAGTGCGACCAGGAGCTAGCAAACGCCGAGATGCAGGAGAACCCCGCCTGAACCCACTCGTCGGCCTCAGCAGCAGCCGCTCGAGCAACGACCACGACCGAAGATAAATTGTTGTCAAAAGTGTGCCTATTCCTTTCCTTCCAGACGCACCAACAGAGCAACATCACAAGGCAGTTGAAGATCGGCCTGGATTGGTAGTGGAACCGACCCCTTTGCTGCATCCACCAATCACCAATCCGCTCGTCAGACAAGGGCACGAGTGCTTGTAATCCAACCGGCGCCAGAAGCTTGAACCACAACTCCCTAGTGAAAACACAGCCCAAGAAGAGATGTTCAATAGATTCCGGAGCTTGTCCACATAAAGCGCAATCGTCATCATCCTGAAGGCCATGTCTTTTCCGACGTTCAGCTGTCCACAGCCTTCGATGCAGGACCAGCCAGAAGAAGAATTTCACCTTCGGTGGTACCTTGGTTTGCCAGATCTCCCTTGCCCCAAGCAGAGCCGCTGAACCATTGAAGAAGGCCCGATAAGCGGAGGAGGCGGAATACTTTCCGTCTGAAGACCATTTCCAAACAAATCGATCAGCCTGAAGTGGTTGAAGCACCACATCCTGCAACTTGTGCCAGACACGAAGGAATTGACAGATAACCTGTACTGTAAGCGCTCCCTTGATATCCCTTGCCCAACAATTCATGGCGAGGCCATCTTTGACAGATCTCCGTTTTCCTGCACGACTGACTGCAGCAAAAAGATCTGGAGCGAAAGTGCATAAGGGGCCAAAGGGAGCCCAATGATCTGTCCATAGCAGCGCAGACGCACCATCACCAATGATCACTGAAGTGCTGATAGTTGACATCGCCTCCACCGGCTTGCTTCTGCGACAGGGAAGATCAGCCCAGCATCTTCCCGGGTCGGTCCTTCTCAGCCATTCCCAGCGCAGTCGTAGAGCAAAGCCAAAGAATCTGAGGTCCAGAATACCCAAGCCTCCAAGATGAGTCGGCCTACAAACAATTGGCCAGGCCACCTTGCAGCGCCCTGCAGCTACCGACTCAGTCCCAGCCCATAGAAAGGCCCTGCGTCGTTTGTCAATCTGTGCGATTGCCCAATTTGACAGGCAGCAGGCAATACTGATATGGACAGGGATTGCCGATAGAGTCACCTTGACAAGGACAGTCCTTCCTGACACACTATATCAGTAAAAGCAAAGTATCTAGAGAAAAGGGAAAACGTCTTAATTATAATTTATAACGGAGAGGGTAGGTTTTAGTTCGCCACTTAGTTTTTAAGTTGACTAATTCACCACCTTTCTATTAGGTCAGTCTCAATGCATGTTTCATGAGAGTGTCATGCACATTAAATAGGATGCCACATAAGCAAAATTGCTGACTTGGCAGGGTCATTAAATGAAGAAGTTTCATCAGATAAGAAAGGAGTTTCATCCCCATGAAACTCATATGCCTCGGTTACCTAGTTTATAGTCTTGGTAACTGTGGCATGAAACTATGCATTGAGACTGGCCTTAGACATCGTCATGTTCCCTACACATGGTAACAAAGGTGTAACACATCATTGCTAGCAGGCTCTAACACCCGTCCGTAGCTGAAAGTTACTACAGACACTTTCTTTACAATGCACGTCTCTAGCAAAGAACTACTATAGACGCGTCTTTCCTACTACGTGTCTCCGATAATCCTGAAGGCACGTCTGTAATGTGTTTTTTTACATGGTGGTTAGATCTTTATTATAATAATATAATTATCCAGTTTACATGGTGGTTAGATCTTGGTTGTTCATCACTGGCAGTTTTCTGAACCAGCGGTGATATGAACCCCACGTCATTGCCGGTTTATCACTGCTGGTTCAAAATCTGGCACTAAAGGAGGGTTTCAAATCAGCAGTGATGTCTTGATCTTGGTTGGTGTTTGTGTACCTGAATTAATTGATTTAGAACCCTAAGCTACAAATATAACACGTGAAACTTAGGACTATAATATGCAGTAGTGAAAAACGTATTTTTAAGCAATCATTAGCTTTTAGTTATACTTAAATGTAGCACCAACATTGTGTCATATAGATTACTAAATTTTTCTGGTGAATTAATCAATATATTTGGCAAAAAAAAAGCCTTGCAGATTGTTCCCATAGTAACCAAACAATGGAAAACAACCGTCCAAGTATCTCTCATATCTCTGAGCAACCACATTGGAAGTGAAGTCAGCCACTTTGCCATCATTATATTGAATGTAGCAATTGTACTTAGTGGATGTGACATGGTTATAGGTTGAAAATTAGTGGGGATGACACGAAATTTAGTGGAAGATGATGTGGATCGTTTGTATATTGAGATAGAACAAAAGTAGTAATAACGCAGAGTCGAGGTGACATTGATAGCTTCCTTTGAGAGGTTTAAAGTTAGTGTAAAGCAGGAATGACATGACATTTAGTAGGAGATGATGTGGATGGTTAGTGGGATATGATGTGAATAGTAAGCTTGGTGAGATGGAAGGCTGGTGGGGTTAACGATTAGAAAATACTAGCAGTAGACACCATGCATGCGTTGCTACAGGAATTGGAGATGATTTAGATTGAAGTTAGACTACATATAATTACTTGTGAAGGGATAAACTTTTATAAACCAATATTTGTGGATGATGTGGTACGCCAATATGGACAACTAAGTGTATTTTAGCAGATGATGTGTCTTGTTGATGTGTATATTATAAGTTGTAGATGTGAATTGCATCTAATAGTGAACATTGGAATGAAATTAGACTACATATAAATATTTATATGAAGGAATAAACTATTATGAACCAATATTGGTGGATGATGTGGCATGCCAACATGGACAACTAAGTGTTGTTTGTGGATGATTGGTATATTATAATAATTGCAGATGTGGGCTGTAATTGCATGAGATAGTGGATTGATAAGGTGGATTGCTTGGATGTCAATATAGAACTATATTGAGGTTAAGGATTGTAAGATACATAGATATAGATAATTCTAAAAATAAAGATATATAGATACATATATAAATATAGGTATAGATATAGATATATGTATATATAGGTATAATAAATATGAGTGATACCTGATCTTTATATACGAATTAACAAATGGGCTTGTTGAGAACCCAATGCCTAAAATAGAAGAGAGATATATAGGAGCGAGTAATCTTCATTTTGTGTACGACTGAGAGCTAGCAGTGTCGATATGACGAGGGCATTGCAACTGATATCTGCTGCCATTTTCCTCACATTGGTGATCCTGTCTTGCACCACTGATGCTGGTATGTGTGTATAGTTTAGGCTTGAGTTTGCAAAGTTTTAATCTTTAACTGATGAATCAATTAGTGTGTAGATGCGAAGATGATATGTACCCCAGAAATTCCACATTGCTATTATGATGTATGTCAGCAGAAATGCCAAGGCTTACACCTTCCGCGTGTCGTAGCCCTGTGTGTGACTAAGCGCGATCCTGAAGAGTGCTGCTGCTGGCCAAGAGTCAGTCCCCATTCCGCCGCAACCTTGCAAGCCAATATTAGCTGGCGTGACTGACAAGAGCCGATGAAGGCTTCCTATTGGAACCAAGATATGATGATTAATTAATAAAGTATGGAGACCCATAGTACGTTCCAATCTACGCACTATGGTTTTGATAATGTTGTCAGGCTTGCGTCTATTTGTTGTGACAAAGAAAAAAAACATGTGGTTTACTTTAAGACAAATCAGTTTTACTAAAGCTCCTACGACTTGTTTGTCAAGGTTAAAGTGGTTCAGCCTTCCTTCTAAGCAAGGAGCAGGGCACAGGACTACCACAATAATTTCTGAAAATGTTTGTTAAGAAAAGTGTCACTCCGAGTAGCGAGTAGCCTTATATATATTCTATTGAATGTGGTCTCAAGATGACCACTGTAAAAATCCATATACACAGGGACTCCTATGAAGTTGGATCAAGACATGTTTTTTATACTAAAAGAGTAGAACTCGATAAGCCCTACAACTATGTAGATGATAAATTTTTTATTTATGATTACATGGAGACCCATATATAGTACGTAGATTGGTTACGTTACAAGTTCTCTGATCTATTCTAAGAAGACGTTTTTTGGGAACATTTTTTCTAAAGCCACTACAACACAGAGTTTCACTAAAGACATTTTTTGGGAACATTTTTTTCTAAAGCCACTACCGCAAGCTCGACCTCGTCCTGCAGACCACAGCTATATCTCGATATCCTGCATCTACTCAACTACGTACGTCCTCCTCGATATATGGCTTTAATTTAGCTCTTGGATGCAGCTTGTATCGTTTGCGTGAGATATATATAGCTTCACCGTATCATGGTGAGCGTGCTCTGCTTTCTCGCCGGCCGGCGTGTTGTCCAAGCCGCAGCGTCAAAGTGGCTCGCCTTGCATTGGGAGCCCAGCCGAACCATTCTCCCAACAGCTTGGTCTTCTGGCATCGTGCGCTGCCGTCTTACAGTGCGGCGCTGGACGAGCTATTCACACCGTTAATGGACGCCCACAGCCGGCAGCTGTAGGTCGACGACGCGTGCCAGCATTACCCGATGGAGGAAAAGACTAGCTGGGACCCGGAAGGCGCACGCCAGCAATGCTCTCCTTGTCATGTGTGGAGACGATCGCGGTGTACATTAGCTAGAACCGGCGCCAGATCGAAGGCCCTCGCCGGTTTTACCTAAGGATACTCAACAGAGTTCAAGACAATTAATTACATATTATTTATGATATTTTAGTGGTGGCAGCATATCTATTGAAGAAAGATGTAGAAAAAATAAGACTTCAAGTCTTATTTAGACTCTAAGTCCACGTTGTTCGAGGTAATAAATAACTTTAGACTCTACTTCTTCCATATCTAAAAACCTAACGTTTAGACAGGAATTGCGTGGTAACCAAGGAGTGATTAATGAAGGGGTAATCTTCCAACTTTGCCCTTATTAAATAGCTCTGTGGGTATCCTCTAGTCACAAAACTTTCATAGCTTGATCGGTTTGCCTTGAGCAGTCTGAGGGTGGCGGTCAAGGTTTGATTCCCTTGGCCACACATATTTTGACGATTTTTTTGCATGGCTCGCTTGCCCACGTTTGTTCCGGCCTGGGAGCCTTCACCGCTTGCCCGGGTAAGAGTTAATGCAGCGATGGGATGAGAGATTAATTAGGGGCAAAGGAGTCCAAAACCAGGCTGGCCAAGCTATAACGTCACGTTTTAAGAAAATAGGGTGGAAGGCCAGGACATCTAGTTTTTGAGGTATGGAGGGAGTCTGATAGAGTTTGCATTTTGAGTGCCCTAATAGAAGATAATGAAATCACTGTTTTACCTAAATATAATTAAATAATAAAAATCTTGATCTAGTCCCACCAATTATAGTATGCGGATGTTTTTCCTGCATTAATTACCTACAAAGCTCTAACGATGAACCTGGAAGTATCTATCATCCTGCTGTCGGTGTTGAACAGATATAGTAGTAGGATGCTACTCATGTTTGTTTTGCTGCAAGTTCATGCTAAACAAATTAACCCATCATGTATTTTGGCTCGAGATGTAGTTGTCAAAATGGGCAAGTAGGATCATCATGCATTCAGTCGAACAGAGTTGGCAGCAAACAAAGAAAGCAGGCACACCTTGCTAGCATATAGAATTAGAAGCGACTCATCACTGCCACACGTTCGGGCATTAGCACCGGTCGGAAAGGGCCTGTTGCCCCGGTTCCCGAGCCGGTGCTGCCCTTCCGGGACTAAAGGCCTACCCTTTAGTCCCGGTTCGGGCAACCGGGGCTAAAGCCTCCCCCTTTAACACCGGTTGGTAACACCACCAACCGGTGTTAAAGGGTCCTGCCAGGGCTGCCACGTTGCAGGACCCTTTTGGTGTTACCAACCGGTGTTAAAGGATTTCTTTTTCTTTTTTTTTTTGGTTCACTTCTTTGGTTCTATTTATTGTTTATATATAATATATAATAATAAGTTTTTCAATACATGTTTTGCTGATACAATAATATATTTATATTACACGCATATTAAGCATATATAAATGAAAATTATAGGCTTAGCTTAAT
>Ga0182004_10003652_pt1 | contig 12270 bp, 8 predicted proteins | sample Sormic07211540_1_FD_120479 | JGI IMG/M metagenome (GOLD analysis project Ga0182004, IMG submission 120479) | Endophyte microbial communities from Sorghum bicolor roots, Mead, Nebraska, USA - 072115-40_1 MetaG | ecosystem: Host-associated > Plants > Roots > Unclassified | place: USA: Nebraska... | reverse complement strand
GGATCTACATATGTGGAGTTGAACAAAATTTGTTTTGTAATTTTTAAATTTTTCTATGAATTATTACATATTTTTAAATTTTCAGGTGAATTAAGATATAGAAGATTTTGTATTGCGAACCTTAAAAAAAAAATCTATTTTTGCACTGGGAACCCTAGAAAACATTATATTTTCTTTTTCTCTACGAGATTTTGCATTGAGAACTCTAGAAAATATTATATTTTCCTTTTCTCTCTTACCAACGGACGGAGGTTTCGGAAGCGGACAGCACCGAGGGAGCAAGGGAAGAAAGATATTGGCAAACTGAAATTTTCTCTCTTTATATATAGGTATAGACTACATTAATTTACTGAACCGCAACAATATAACGTAATGATAAAAAATATTTGAAGCTTTGTTTTCAGTAATCTCACGTCCCTTCAGGTATAGGATTCTCCTCACAGAGATTCACGTAGAATCTTCAGCTGGAACTCTCTTGTACCTTGTGAGAAGCCGGTTGTGAATTGGTGGGTGAGCTCAGCATCTACCGTCCTACCAAAAGGTTCACATGTTTTCTCAAAGCCACATTTTTTGGTGGGAAAAAAGAAAAAAAATGAGAGAGTATATATAACCAAAACTTTGAAATCACACACAAAACGGTGAGAAGTAAGAAACACAAGGAACAAGCAAGCTTTCTACGGATCCTTTATTATTAGAATTAGAACCCATCCATTGCCTCGCGAAAGAGGATTGCCTCTGTATATATAAGCGCGTTACATTTCAACTTTGTCCATCTTTTTCGATCGAATTGCATTTGAACTTGTGAACAGATTATTGAAAAGATAAGCATCTGCCACTTGCTCTCGGGTGTCGCCAAAGGAGGCGACGACCGAGGGGCGGCGACTCTCCAAGAATCAACGGTAGTGACTCATAGGACGCGTAGAGATTTGTCCTTGTTACCACACAACACAACGCGCTAATCTCGTACAATAATTCTGATGAACCGCGTACGCTTAGATGATGTATTATATATACAGAACTTGTTTAATCCCGTGGGGAAATGTCTGAGAAGTTGTAGGGACGATGCCCGGAAAAGACAGCGGCTTTTCGCTGTATTTTCAGGCCGTTATCCTTGCAGCTTCTCTGAAAGACTGGGGACCGATTATTTCAGATTCCTTTGCTTGACCTTGGATTTTTTTTGAACAAACCCATATGCAAGCTTTATTGATTGAGCAAAGTTACATCATTTGCTAGAAGAGGAACAATAAAACTAGGGGGATTATTGTCCCACATACAAAAAAACTTTGATGAGCAAAGCTTGCCTAGCTAATTCATGAGCCACCTAGTTTGTTCCCTACTTAAATGTTCAATTGAAATCTCTTGAAAATCGCCCCACACAATGTTCAATTCATCATATATTGCCGCCGCCGAGTTGGCCGTGAATCCTCCATTCTTCATAATTTCAACCACTTCCATGCAATCGGATTGAACAATAAGACGGTTACCTCCAATATGTTGGGCTAACATCAACCCTTCCTTCAATGCATATGCCTCTGCCATTGGGGCATCTACCAGGTGAGGAATATAGTTGTTTGTTGCTGCAATCATCCCTTCGGAACTATCTCTGATTATTGCACCTGTACTTCCACAACCATTATCATCATCATAAGACACATCAAAGTTTAACATGATATATTCTTCTGGGGGTTTCCTCCATCCTTAGCGTATCTTTGATCTTCTGTGGCAAGTAATTGTAAGAGCTAACTGCTTGACCTTGGAGTTAGCTCCTACAATTACTTTCCACACGCGCACGTAAATTCTCTCAGGTTTAGTCTCAACGAAAAGTCATTACTTTCAATTCGATCTCCAGTTCTGAACTCTACATGAAGACATTTCTGAAAATTTCAGCTTAAAGCAGACAAATGCAAGAATGACAGCATTCCATCTTTTTATTACATTTTACAGACAACTTTGGGACTACCAGCAATACAAGTCGCAAGTTCATGATAAGTTACAGAAATCTCACCATATTGGTACATCACAGTACAAGCATTAAGTCTTGCTCTCTTTGAGTTTAAACAATGAATACAATACGAATATTAGTACAGAATAAATAAACAATGAATACAATAAAGCCACAGCAAAGAATTTAGACTACTGCAAGAACAAAATATCAACATCAGTTTCATTTGTGTGAACTGCTCAGGAGCTCCAACTTTCTTGCTCAAACAAGTCTTGCTCGCTTCGAAGCCCTCATTATAGCCTTCCACTTGACAAGCGCGCTCAATTTAACCCACCTACGATAGGCAGGCAGCTTCGTCATGCTGCAGCCAATATCGGTTGGCAGCATACTCACATCGGGTGCGCAGAACTGATATTTATCGTGCGGGAGGTCTTTGATAAACTCATCAATGTTAAAGCTGCTTTGTGTCGACAAAACAGGATCACCAGCTTGCATAATCAGTGGGAAAGGAGATGCATACTGAGAAGCCATTAGATGCTCTTGCTCCGGATACCAGTGACCAAGTGAAGGACCTGCAAGAAAATACCATTCAGTGTATGGCCTTCAACTTCATTTTTAGTCATAGATAGGACAGGAAAAGTTGCATGAAATTTGATGTCAGTAGGTACCATTGTTTGTGAAAGACATCTGATAATCCTCCTGATGGTTTGCCAAGGCTGTTTGATCCAGTGCTACTGATGCTATAATTTCGCTTGAAGCAGTGGTCGGGCAATGAAGTGTTACTGAACCAGCAGTGTAATATTCTTCCGGAGCTTCATACTGAAATCCAGTACCAGATCCCATCTGGACATCGATGTCAAAAGACGCATCCTGGGAGAATGCAGTGTGCAGTTCAGTCAATAAAATGAAAAAGGTGCTTCAATGCTTTCTTAAAAGGGAAATCCTAAAACAACTGAGGAGGCAGTTTGCAAGCAATCCTTAACCACTGAAGCAGATTTTGGAAAACATGAAAGTACTTAATACTTTGTAGCAACAATAAAATTTTGGCAGTCATACTGATTTATAAAAGTTTATGTGGCTCAGACTAAAATTAAATGCATATATAAAACACTAAAAACTAGAATCGTGAACCATATCTGTTACAGACAAAGTATTTGAACTGCAGTTTAATTTCAGGCCACTGCTAAATAATAGGCATTACTTACAGTTTCATTGTTTTCTGGTACAGAAGGTAAGGTCCTCACTCGCACAGATCCAATCCTTCCAAATATACACTGCTGGGAGAGAGTACCAGAAAATCCATTGACCTTTGAAGTTCCATGCTCATCTGCTTCATGAATAGTTTGATCTGGAAACACCAAATGTTTCATGTCAACAAACAATTTTGGTTGAAACAAGGAAAATAAAGACAGTTTAACAAGTCTTCACCATCAGGTTCAGTAGGCTTATGCCCAGGAATGATAGATTCCTGGAGTGTGCTGCAGTTAATTGGTCTTGGCTGCCCATTATACATTTCATAATCATGATGATGGTAGGTTATATATTTATATGCATCCTTGCTTAATTCTCCCAATTGGGCCTGCAATGGTATAAACATAGTAACTTTGCAGTGTATCCCAGAATTTTTCCTCATACATAGCAATAAGAAAATTTAAAATTTTCCTCTTATTTTGTAACACTTATTCTACAACTTCAGGACCTCTCAATGCCTATTACATTAATGTGAATGACAATTTATTTTTTTTTTCTTCAGCTACTCAATATGTTGTGGCATCTGTTTTTTTCACTTGTTGAAAAAAAATGCTTTACCAAAAAAAAAAGATTTACTTCATTTTCATGCTGCTTATTTTTATAAAACAACAAAAGAAAATTATATGCCCCAAAGAAAAAAATCCTTTTTGCTAATGTACTTATTTGATATGAATTGCGCTGATAGTATGTGCACAAATATCTTGCATGAATGTGCTTCTAATGGATATCACTGTGAGTATCAGGAAAAAGTACCTTGCTAAGAGTATCAAGATCACAAAAAGCATTATATTGACCAGCTATTGTTGCTCCAACAATCTGACCCAGAGAACTGACGTACACCCTAATGTTCTTGTCTTCAATAAAGTGAGAGTAAAGGGATCTCCCAGGATCACACTTCTTAGCATGATCAATAATAGTTTTCCAGGCAGCCGGTGAGACATTACCGAGGATCTATACATATATAAAAAATTAGCCTGTGACAATGATCAAGATCGAACCATGAGAAAAGGTATGAACAAGACTATTTTCTTACATTGCGCAGAGCTTTCTCATCCTTATAATACAACCTCATTAAGTGCTCAACTGAAGAAATGCCATTAGCTTCCAATGCCTTATGGAAGACACCACCTTTTCCAATCTTTTTCAGGCACCATACTTTATCATCTAACCTTGGAATTTCACGCTTTCTGTATCCTGTAAATGTAAGAAACATATGGATCCATGTTTCGAATTCCAAAAGTACAAAACTGAATGTACAAATTTCAAACTCAGGTTCAGGATTACCTTCTCCACGGCGGTCCTTAACAATGAAAGGTTCAGTTACACCTTCTTGAACTCGCTCGCCAAAATCATCAAGAAGCTTTACCCCAAGCCTGAACTTTCGACTCCTTGTGAAGCTGGAATTATCAATGAAGGTAATGTCATGGAGACAAGCCTCACCATCTTTCAGTTTAACATCCAGCTTTCCCGTAAGCACTGCTCCAACTTTGTCACGTGGACGTACTATATGGTCGTCAAACTCGTCAGATGTCCAGCCCTCACGATTGTCCACATTGAAGTCACCATCGAGAACTACAATCTTGACATTGGAGGAAAGAAGACGGGAACAATCTTTATCTTGCTGATTGCTTACAATCATTTTAACCTTGATTTGACCCCCATCCACCGCACGGACATCCCTTTTTGTAAACATTTCATCACTCATGCTATTCATGAAAACAAGTTTGTAGGTTGGAGGCAGGTTCTTTTCAATTCTTGCTCTGCAGATACAATGAACATGTGATTCAGATAAAATTTGTAGTTCATGAGAGTCTAACAACACGGGTTGCAGAAGCTTATGATGCTAAAATTACCCAGGAATAATGTTGAAATGGCTCGCAAGTACTTTTCTCAGTTCTTCCGGTATCTGTAAAACAAAAAGGAGAAAATTTGAGGAGGTTTGGCTACCGAGGAATCCTCGCCTTGGCTCTGAAGGGAGTACAGCGGTTAGCTGGCGTTCATGTGAATATGCTTACCCGGTTAATGGCAGCCTCCATCGCCTCCACCCTGGTGGTGAGTTCCTGGATGTGCCTGCAGCCCCTAATCTCACTGCAAAATATACACATACGAACCTGGCTCAAGATTCTATCTTGCATAAAAGAAATTTTCCTACATACAGAATTTTAAAAAAAACATAGCAAAGTATTGGGATCAAGATTAAAGGTGAACAGATATAAAAGTAGCAAAGAAAGAAAATTAGAAAAAAAAAAGATATTTAGTGACAGGTAAATAAAAGAAAGAAAGAATATATTATTATAGAAAAGAAAGGCTATTTACTGACAGGTCGAACGAACGGCATCGCCTCTTTAGCGCCGGCGCACGAGGCGGCGGCGGAGGCGGTTGCTTTGGCCAGCTTCCGCCTCCGCCACCAGCACCACCACCAACTCCTGCTCTTGCTCCTCTCCCGCCGCCGCCGCCGACGCCGCCGGACCCACCACTGCCCTCCCGCCGCCGCTTCGGCGGCATCGGACGCTAGCTGCCGCTCTGCTCCGCCACTTGAAGCGTCTTGGTGGCGTTGCTCGCCTGCTCTCCACTCTGCAGACTGAAATGCAGTTTCCATGGAGCGCATTTATAGGGATTCGAAAGAGAAATGGGGAAACTTGCCGTAGTTTTCCCCGCTCCATCATCGGTGGTGGCTCCGAAGTGTCTGACCTCGCAAAGTCGCAACTGAACTCCACTTGCTCCGAAGTGTCTGACCTCGCAAAGTCGCAACTGAACTGCCTTGTTTAGGCGTGAAAACCAAAATTTTTTTTCAAGATTCCGTCACATCGAATCTTGTGGCACATGCATAAAACACTAAATATAGACAAAAATAAAAACTAATTACACAGTTTAGCTGTAAATCACGAGATGAATCTTTTGATCCTAGTTAGACTATGATTGGATAATATTTATCACAAACAAACGAAAGTGCTACAGTACTAAAAACTTTTCACTTTTCGGAACTAAACAAGGTCTTATATCTAAAATTTTTGACAAAATGAGTACAGTAGCGTTTTTTTGTATTTAATAAATATTATCTAATCATAGACTAACTAGACTTAAAAAATTCGTTTCATAAATTATAAAAACTATATAATTAGTTATTGTTTTAATCTATATTTAATGCTTCATACATGTACCACAAGATACAATGTGACGGAGAATCTGAAAATTTTACAGATTTTTTTGAAAATAAACAAGGCCCGTTTCTTTTCAAGGAAAAAAAAAACTCTTTCGTGGCGCCACGACAGTACGATCTGGGCCCACCTAGAACCCATAAAAGATCACCTGAGACTATCTCCAACAATACTTACTCAAATAGGAGACCCATTGCATGGAATAGGTTGCATTGTGACAAAAGGGTTGTATACCTATTTTTAGTGTTTCCAACAGAGAACCCAAAAGAAGACGCAGGGCATGCGGCTCGAATGCATGTGCGACCGGGGATGATGTGGGCTACAGCAATTTGCGCGACCCATTGCCGGAGCATGCGACCTATATTTGGGTTACGGTTCATCTCCCACGCAAAATGCGTCGCTGGTATGCATATGCTGTTGGCGGCTGTTTTTATCAGCTAAAGCAACACAAATGATGCATTTTGGGTTTAGGTTTCATTATGGGTAGGCTGTTGGAGATAGTCTGAATCTTTGCGGCAATGGAACTGTATTTCTTTTTTTATGTATATAAAATTCTAGACTAGAGTTAAGACATTTGGAACGCAAAAATTTCTCGGTCGACAGGAATTTCACGGAAATCAATTCAGTTTCAAAAAAGAAAATACAGAAAACAAAAAAATTTATGGGTTTCGAAGAGAGCTATATAGAGCATCTCCAATAGTTCAAGAAAAGAATTGGTAAATCAATAAATTTTCTGAGTGGCTAAAATTAGTTGAGAGTATATTTGTTGAGTTTCTCTAACAGTTTATGAAATTTTACATTAGAAATTTTGAACTATCTTATTTCTTATTTCTTTCCTATATCCTTCCGTCTCAAATTGGTCTATCAATACACAGAGAGATTGGGAGTGGGTTTTAGAAACTTCTAGAGATGCTCTTAACATGTATAGCTGCTACCTGCTAGATCAATATTATTGTAATAATTTGGTAGCATATATAATAATATTTCTTTATTCATTGTGTGAACAATATTATGTGTAACACATGAAAAATCCCTCTTATTGTGTTGTATAATATGAATAGTTGATCTCTTTTCAACTAAAGATTTCTTTATAGTGATTCTTTGCACATCAGTCCATAGTGATGCATAGAATAATTTTATGCTTTAACAATGTGGTTGTTCGCCATGTTTGGTGTATATTCATTGTATGTTTGTTTATGTGTTAGATGTTTGATGTGTTTAGATGGAGAGCGGTTCATGATCAATGAAGAGTAATCATTTGATGGTCTTAAGCTCCAGTAAAAGAACCTGATGGAAGTCGTATCCTTGACCATATTGTTTACCTAGCATGCATATATCTAAATTTAATGAACCCTAAGGATTTTCTAAATTTGTTTTATTATTCCTTTGTGCTTGGATTATACATGGGTAGCAAATGCCAAGTGATGCCCTTATAATTTGATGATACACATGCTTATGGCTGGTGCATGTGTTTAATGATAATGGTTGATGAGTTAATGGAAAGATGGACTGACAACCTAGAAAAATAGTGGAAGAACAAGAACTAATTTTTGGTCTTGGCTAATTAAGTATGGGGATCTCTATGTGGATATTAGTTTTATAGTGCCATGGGTACAAGAGAAGAATACTATGTTGTGGAAGTACTCTTTGAAAAGGCCAAGTTATACCCAGCCTCACACTTAGGATGTGTGAATTTGTCTGATCGTCAGTACAACAAACGTGAATCATGAACAGGTACATCAGTTATGTTCATGGTTAGGAGTAGCCTGGACATTCACAAGATAATTGAACTTAATCTATTAATAATTGATGTCTATGTTTTATTCTCATGCTTATATTAACTTATTTTTATCTGTAATGTTGTATTCATACCTTAGTTTAGGGTTTATGTTTCAACTCGTTTACCACTACAAAAAACAAGGCTTTACATGACGGTTTGCTGGTGACGTTCTAAGAAAACATCAAAGAAGTTGTGTGTTGACGACAATCTTTGGTCTCATTTGTTTACCTCTAGGTTTTTGTAATTTACATAAAAAAGTTTCACTGCATTTCCTATTTGTGTGTTCGTGTCACCTGTTTGGATGTAATTCTAGGATTATGAGATTTATTTTATCCAGATTCTGAAAAACCCTACTAGTCAGTTCTCCGCATGCCTTGAAGCTCCAAGTTAATGAACAAATGATGACTACTATGCTCCCGAGGCCTCTGAAAATCCTATCTTCATTCAAAAAATATTCTTGCCTTCTGCACTTTTACTAATGCACTGAAATTGACTATTATGTTATGTTTATATGTTATCTCTCCTTTTAAACTCCTAAAAAATGACTTCAAGAAGCTGTTATATTTTGTTCTGTCCTTTCCATTTCAAATTATCTTACCAGTTCATATATGAACCTAATGATCCATTATCTATTTTTCAGCAATAAAGACCTACATCCATCTCGCTTTATTTCATCAAACTAGTATTTTTATTTGCCTGGTTGTATTTGTGGTGCTGTCCAGCTTGAATAGTTACATAGGTTTAGAATTAGATTGTGTATACAAAGATTTGTACCACTATCTAACTTGCATTTTGTACACTAAGACTATGACTGTTGTTGATGATGCAAAATGTTTTCTCTACCATTTTGTTGTAACATGAGTTATAAACTTGGAACAGGTCTCTCACTGCTAATCTTATTGGTTGCTGCTGCCATCTTGCTTGTGATTTCAAAATTTTTGTGCTTGTTCTATATGCCAGAATTATTTCAAGCATAAAAGGCCTAGGATAGAGTTGCATTTGTTAATAGAGAGCTTTACTAGTGCATTCCTAGAACAGTCCACTTTGATTGTTTCCTGATAAATAGATAGCATTTGTTTTTCGAATCTTTGCTCAGAACTAAGTTATTTCATATTCACATTGATTTTTAGGTAGCTCCTAGAGATGCTTGGTAGCACATCATATGGACAACAAGCCAATTGATTTCTTAGAGATGTTGTATGTTAGTTTGTTTTAGACTCCTAGAGCTGAAATCTTAGTTTTATGTACTTGTTAGTTTGGTTGCGAATTGATTGTTCTCAAACTATATGTGACAATAGTGGACATGCCAAAAAATAAAAGAATCAATGTTTGTTTGTATGATTGGTGTATTATGAGATGTGTTGCATGTTAATGCAGTGATGATTTTGCACTAATATGTGATGTTCTTTGTCGTCACTATGGTTTGGATCTAGGCTTGGACATGGGCTGGGTACAATAGATGGACAACTAATTCATGAGGAACTCAAGTCAATCCATGACGGTTCATTAAATCACTATTGCCCTTTGTTATTGTTGTGACCAGTTCATCCATGACGAATGAAAAAACCAATCCGTGACTTCATTTTGCTCTAACAAATGTATGACATGTGATATATGACGTTTTTTTACTATCGTCACCATGAGTTAACTGTGACATATTTTCTCTTGCCTATGACAAAAATAAACCGTTATGTATAAGAGAATTTCTTATAGTGAACCTAGTACTCATATGCTAATAAAATCCGTAATTAATAGTCTCAACTTTTCACTTTTTTAAAACTTGCATGTTAAGTTTTAAACTTGCTGAATATGACACTTGCTCACCCAACCTTTGGCGTCATCTCTATTTTCATAAATATTTTTGTAGTACCTCTCATGTGCATCTTCGTGACTACACATAATAAAATATGTAAATGCAGCACTCTCACACAAAACAACCAATATATGTGGATACTATAAGTGGCAAAAAAATTATGATGAAGTATATATCTTGAGTACTAAATCAGCCAGCAGGGACCTCATCGTTGGCCATGGAGGCGTCAGGCCGCCGCTTTTATAACCAGAAGCAATGGTGGTACTCCTAGAAAAAGAAGCAGTGGTGGTCGGTGGAATCAACAGTGAAGAATCAATATTGTGATAGTTTGGTGGTTCCAATGGCTGAAGACAATTAATATTTATGATTCCGAATAAAAACCAGCAGTGATATGAACTATTACCAGTTGTTTCTTCAACTGGCAGGGATATATACAGACTAGTGATATGGCACCTACCAGTGTTGGCTCATAGTGTGGTGGTTTTAGCTGGCAGTGATAGGTGACATTATTGTTTGAGTGTTTAGCTTCCTGCCAAATTTCTAGAACTTTGTCTTACCACTTAAGAGTGATTAGTAGTCACTGAGGGTCCAAGCACACTCGGCATTGATGCTTCACTAGTAAAGTAGTAATTGCGTGTTCTGGCATAGTATCTATTAATGCTAGTTTCAATGCATAGTAAAATTGCTGAATTCATTAAATGAAGGAGTTTCATCAGATGAGAGAAGAGTTTCATCCTCATAAAACTCATATGGTTCGGTTACCTAGTTTATAGTTTTGGTAACTGTACCATGAAACTATACATTGAGACTGACCTTAGTAAAATTCTCAAAAAAGATGACTTTAGAATTTATCTGATTTAATATTGTACCAAGTTTAATTAAATTTAATAATAATAATAATAATAATAATAATAATAATAATAATAATAATAATAATAATAATAATATCGTAAAAGTTATACACATCCTGTTACAGCACATATGTACGTTTCATAGGACTTTATAAATTCTGATCCGAATGATGATATGCATTCGTCCATGCAGCTCTTGTTCTCTTAGCAAAATCATTTTCTAGTAACTTTAAACAATGCACAGTCGATGAGTAGCAGGCGCAGTAGTAGTTGAGCTGAGGAGTAACATGACCGAGACTCCCAGATGAGGATGAGGTCAAGTCGTCGGTTGATTCCGTTCCTCCCAAGGAAAACCCCTACCGCCGGCCGACCAATGCCGAAAGTTTGGCTACACCCCTGGACCCGGCGGCCACTCGAGTGTCCCATCGACGTGTCCGATCCGTCCCGTTTGTAGGACGACGCGGTTCCGTGGAAAACAAAGGCTTGTTCAAATTTTTATAAAATAAGTAGCGTGTCCGTACGTTGCTACGGGATAACTAAATTTTTATACTAAAAACACATGGATCGCACGATAAGATAATAATATTATAAATTAAATACCAATATTAAAGTGACATTTAATTCAAAAGGCAAAGTTCGTGAAATTAATATAGTCATGGAGAGCGTGGCATCACACTCACAAACTCTACTCTATAGACATTTTCGTGATACAGTTAAGATAATGTTTTATATCGGCTAGAAAAATATCCGATATCTGTTTATTTTGTATATCAATAAATCTACGAATAAATTCTGCTGCATCTCCATATTATCTTGTACACAGGTTTGAGTATATATATAAATATTAGTCCCTGTCATACGGGTTGCATGTCTTGAAAAATCTCTCACAAAATCTTAAACAAAGTATATTACACTCATCATATAAATGTGCCCCACGAAACGTAAAGCTAAACCCCTACCCTTCTCTCCCTCCTGACGCTAAAGACGATGCAGTGCACGGCTCGTGTGAAGAAATTGAGGCGGCACGTATATGCACTATAATTGTAACACGTGGAGTAGCAATAGCAATAGTTTTCGTATTAAGACAACTCTAAATAAACCATATGTATTAAGTAAAGCTCTGACTCCTCTTGTCGAATCAAAGGTTCAAATATACATGTAGGAACTGCTTCTTCATATGTTGCAGCTCAAAACTATCACCATACAAAAATAAATAAATAAAAAAAATAATTTATTTCTTACTAAAAATTGCACACCTCATATGAAAACAATCTTCACTCATTGGGAAGGCTATCTGCGTAATACAGGTGATTATAGAACAAGATCACAAGATAATAATAAGTAGTAATAATTGATGGACATGTATCTAATAATACTTACTAAAAAGGACGTGATGAACAATAGCTTTGTGGCATCCTGGCCGACTTGCAATGCACCATCATCATTAGCCATATCTAAAACTACCAATTGCAATT
>Ga0182004_10003651_pt1 | contig 12271 bp, 16 predicted proteins | sample Sormic07211540_1_FD_120479 | JGI IMG/M metagenome (GOLD analysis project Ga0182004, IMG submission 120479) | Endophyte microbial communities from Sorghum bicolor roots, Mead, Nebraska, USA - 072115-40_1 MetaG | ecosystem: Host-associated > Plants > Roots > Unclassified | place: USA: Nebraska... | reverse complement strand
CTAATTGCATAGTTTGGTCGGAATTGATGAGATGAATCTTTTAAGCCTAGTTAATCCATGATTGGACAATTTTTGTCACAAACAAACGAAATTGCTACAGTACCTATTTTGCAAAATTTTTTGAACTAAACAAGGCCTTATAAAGATGCAAAACTCATCGGCCTCGGCCGTCAACGTCTGCTCGAACACGACCGACGAGTCCACGAGGGAGTGGGTTGTGACTCGGACAACACCAAAACCTCCGCCCGCCATGGCGTCGTCGCCGCCGTCACCGCCGCCGAAGCTGCCGATCCCCGGCCGCCGCAACATACTCATCACCAGCGCCTTGCCCTATGTGAACAACGTCCCGCACCTCGGGAACATCATCGGATGTGAGCGTCCCTCCCTCCCTCCCTTCACCGCGCCGCCGCCCCGGCCGCCTTCCCCACTCCCCGAAATTATCCCTCGCCCTTCGCCGTTCGTCTCACGGGCGTTTAATTCGGCTGTGCAGGCGTGCTGAGCGCCGACGTGTTCGCGCGCTACTGCAGGCTGCGCGGGTACAACGCGCTCTACATATGCGGGACGGACGAGTACGGGACGGCCACGGAGACCAAGGCCATGGAGGAGAAGTGCTCGCCCAAGGAGATTTGTGACAAGTGAGTCAGCAGGCCCTTGACCTCACCTCGAATCGCTGCCTTTCAGTGCGGGCTGGCGGTACTTCCCTTCTAGTTGGAAATTTGATCAATCGTTGTGTAATTTTTGAGCAAGATGATTCGATTTGGTGTTATATAGTTGTGCTCGAGCTGTCCGATTTGGGGGGATTTTGTACATGGTGAACTTGAGGCGAGGTGAATTGCCTGGGTAGTAGGGTAGGTGCTGCGTTCAATACTATAGTTAAGTTAATTTTTTCAGCGTTTTGACGTTCCTCACTGCCTTGAGTGTGACTTACTGCGTTTACTTTCTTTCACTTATTGATCTTGATTTCGGTTAGACTTTCTTATTCCTAAATCACAATGAACATGAGTGTCCATGCTGCAATAGTGAATCAAGTGATTTGGTTTTTGCAATAGTTGACTGATGACTTAATCGTGATCCTGCCAGTTCTGTGCATTATATCTTCGTTGGCTATAATTTGATTAGAACCACTGATTTTTACTTTGTCTTTATTGTACACATGAAGCATTCTGTTCATATGCTAGATACATTAATGAAACACGGGCCTATATGTGCCTGATCAAGAAAAAAAAAGATGCATGTATTAAAAAAACACACTTTCTTCTTTCTTTCTTTTTTGAAACACTCCTATGAACACACGAATATGGACCTTGGAGACACTAGGCTAATTTCTTGGCGTTGACGAAATCACCACATGCATCTACTAATTAGTGGCAAAAAAACGTGAGCTCCCGTTTAAGGTTGCAGAGTTGAACCTCCCCCTTTTTTTTAACTGAACCTTCCACCACAAGGAACCTAACTAATTGTAGTTGGGGAAACAAAGCTTTCTTCATATAAACCTTTCCTTGCTGATGAAAACTGCAGGTACCATGCTATCCACAACGAGGTTTACAAGTGGTTTGACATAAAATTTGACAAATTTGGGCGTACGTCCTCTCCTCAGCAGACAGAAATCTGCCAAGCAATTTTCCATAAATTGATGGAAAACAATTGGCTAACAGAAAACACCATGCAGCAGGTACAGATTGTTTGTGGTATTGTACTTGTGTATTCAGATACATATGTATATCTGTTGTGCAATATTTTTTTCTTCTTTGCAGCTTTACTGTGATACATGTAGAAGGTTTTTGGCTGATAGGCTTGTAGAAGGAACATGCCCTATAGAAGGGTGTACTAATAAAGCTGCCAGAGGTGATCAATGTGACAATTGCAGCCATATGTTGAATCCAACTGAACTAATTGATCCAAAGTGTAAGGTAAGCATATCCAGTACTTAGTGTACACTGTCATTTTTGTGTCTGTATTTTTATCATTTGATCGAATTGTATGACGACATTAAAATGTGAGCAATGAATATCCTTTTGGTATTGTGTTTTATTTGTAGGTCTGTAAGAATACTCCCCATATTCGTGAAACAGATCACTTATTCTTGGATCTCCCTCTATTAGAAGGCAAGTTGGTGAACTATATTAATGATACTTCAGTAGCTGGTATGTGGAGTCAAAATGCCATTCAAGCTACAAATGCATGGTTAAAGGAAGGACTAAAGTCACGCTGTATCACAAGAGATCTTAAATGGGGGGTTCCTGTTCCAATTGAGAAGTATAAAGATAAGGTTCGGCCATATCACTTCTGAAGCGAGTCTACAGTTATGAATTTATCTGATTTCCCATTTTGATTATTTTCAGGTTTTCTATGTCTGGTTCGATGCACCGATTGGCTATGTGTCCATCACAGCATCTTATACACCTGAGTGGGAGCAGTGGTGGAAGAATCCTGATAATGTGGAATTATTTCAGTTCATGGGCAAAGATAATGTACCATTTCATACGGTATGATGTCTAAAAAATGTGAACATTTCCTTGAGTCATTAGAGATTGATTTATCATCACTACATGATTATGACCAAGTGGCATTCTTGTGCTCTTTGTTGGATACTGTTTCTATAGCTCCAAGTTCTATTTTATTTGTAGGAAGTCACTACTCCTTGACAGCAATACTTTCTAGGAACAGGATACTTCCATACTATGTTTGTGGCACTTGTGAACTGTCATTTCTTGCAATCACTCCTTTTTTATGAAGTTCTTATTGATTTGGAGGTGCTTTCAGATCATGTTTCCGTCAACACTACTAGGAACCGGTGAAAATTGGACAATGATGAAGACCATTAGTGTCACTGAATATCTGAACTATGAAGGAGGTACATGCTATGGTTGCTACGTTTTCTATTTGTTATTTTCGGATTAGTATGCAGTTCATTTTATCATGTGAGCTATCAACATTTGCTAAAAACAAGGCTTCTTTAATTGAACTGGGTTCTGTCAAGTATTGGAAGATATGTTTGGCCATTTCCTCAATGTTGATCTTGCACTGCTTGAGAATTAATGAATCAAATTGTACAGTTCATGCCAGTTGTTGTCTTCAGACAAGTTTAATGAACTTCAAATTTATATATCATGCATGATAAAATATGCTATATAAATGGTTTCTCTTGAATGTGTTCAGTATATTAGTGTTGCCTACAGTCTGCCATTTCCTTTGAATTTTTGTTTGTGCTTAAAAACATTTTGCAGTGTGTACATATATTTCCTACAAATAACTAAATACTCCTTGCTCCTGTAGGAAAATTCTCCAAGAGTAAGGGTATCGGAGTTTTTGGTAATGATGCCAAGGATACGAATATTCCTCCTGAAGTGTGGCGATACTACCTGCTTATGAATCGGCCTGAGGTTTCCAAAACTTGTCCAGTGATATTTGATATATGACATTTACGTAGTTTAACAAACACATTTGATCTGATTTACATAGGCGTCAGATACACTTTTTACATGGACCGATTTGCAAGCCAAATTGAACAGCGAGTTGTTAAACAACTTGGGAAACTTCATCAATCGTGTGCTCAGCTTTATTGCAAAACCAGTGGGTTAGTCAGTCTTACATCAAATATAATACCATCTGATAATTTTATTTATATGTTAATCATCTGATCAATAACCGCTCCTCTTGCGTTACTCGCTTTTTTGAGATTTCATTTTGTTGCTATTTCTGTAGGAGCTGGATATGATTCAATTATACCCGACGCTCCTGGTGCTGAGTCACATCCATCGACAAGTGACATTGCAGAAAAAGTCAGTAAATCCGTTGAACAATATCTTGATGCAATGGAAAAGGTAAATGACGCTCTCGTGCACTATGTGAAGCGGAAGAACCCCAGCACGGCATGCGCCAAGTCGGCTGCTAGTTTTTTTTAACATTGTTTTGATCTTCTTATGACAGGTTAAGCTAAAACAAGGACTGAAGAGTGCAATGGGCATCTCTACTGATGGAAATCGCTATTTGCAAGTAATTCCTTTTTTCCTTTCTTTCATTTACCTCATTTTTCTGTAGTAAATCTTAATTTGTCTTTGCTTTGCTAAAATTAATGTAGGAAAGTGAATTTTGGAAACTTTATAAGGACAATCCAGCAAACTGTGCGATTGTGATGAAAACTTCAGTTGGTCTTGTATATCTCCTTGCCTGTCTGTTGGAGCCTTTCATGCCTTCCTTCTCAAAAGAAGTATGGTCCTAATTGTTATTGAGTGTTGAGTTTCTTCGAATAGCGTTCTCTTGCCCCCAAATCTCACTATGTGGTATATTCTATAAGGTGCTACGTCAATTAAACCTGTCCCCAGAAGAAACTCTTTCTTTCAGTGAAGAAAAGGGCGAAAGTGCGAAGGCAAAAACCCCTTGGGATCTTGTACCAGCAGGGCACAAAATAGGGAGGCCTGTACCTCTGTTTGAGGAATTGGTGCGTCTTTCACTTAGAATTTTCTTTTGTTTTCCATAAGTTTACGCCCCATAACTTGAACTCAGTGCAGAAAGATGAAAAGGTGAGTAAGCATAGGGAAACATATGCAGGCAGTCAAGCTGAGAGGAGGTCAAAAGCAGTGGCTGACGCTGAAGCCACAAAAATTGCTAACCAGCTCAACAGCATAGCATTATCTGGTAAATGTTTAGACAATTTGTTCTTCAAATTTTGCTAGAATCCCAGAACACAACGCATAATTGTCTTTTCTGCTGCACATTTTGGAACAAAGAGAAAATTTCATGTTGGTCAACTTACGGAAACAGTTATCTAGAGATCAAGCACTTGTTCAGTTGGCAGGTGTGCTTTCAAGCACCATGCTCACCTGGGCTCAAACCCGGATGCCCACTGCTTCTTGATCTGAGCTAGAGCTCCTAGTGTAATTTTGGAAAATAATAACAGAAGTAGAGCATGCAAGTGTCAGCTTCATGGTAGATTTCAACCTTTCTGTCCTGTTTGAAATGCTAGGAGTCTTCTTTGAATTATTTTCTGCCAATCTTTTTCAGATTGCAGCAAGTAATTGTCTATGTTTTCTCATTTTTATTTTGCAGGAGGCTCAAAAAAGGAACAAAAGAAAAAGTCTGGTAACTCAAAATCAAAGGTGGCAGAGGCAGAAATATCTGTTGCAAAGTTGGAGATTCGAGTGGGGCTTATCAGAAAAGCAGAGAAGCACCCAGATGCTGATTCGCTGTATGTAGAGGAAATCGATGTTGGAGAGGAGGCTCCAAGAACGGTGGTTAGTGGCCTTGTCAAATACATTCCTCTTGAAGAAATGCAGGTTGGTCTTTCCAGGCATGATTTGGGTTTTGCAGACATTTCTTTGCGATGCCTTGTTTGTTATCACTGACTTGTGATATCTACTATGAATGTGCAGAACCGGAAAGTCTGTGTTCTCTGTAATCTGAAACCAGTGGTGATGCGTGGTATAAAATCACATGCCATGGTTTTGGCTGCTTCTAATGAGGATCATACTAGGGTAATGCATCCAATTTACTTACACATTTGATTAGATTTACACTCTGAAACTAGAAGTGCACATTTTCTGCCAATCTATCGTACTAGTGCTTAACATGCGTAATTTAGGTTGAGTTGGTTGAGCCACCAGCGGATGCTGCCGTGGGGGAGAGGGTGACCTTTGCTGGGCACTCCGGTGAGCCTGAGGCTTCTCTCAGTGGCAAGAGCAAGGTGTGGGAGAAGCTAGCCGCTGACCTGCATAGCAGCGGCGAGCTTGTGGCCTGCTACAAAGATGTCCCTTTCATGACTTCGGCTGGAGTGTGCAAGGTGAAGACAATAGCAAATGGGGAAATCCGCTAGACGGCGATGCCAAAAGGCAGCTTCGACCTAACTATCTTCTGATGTTATTGAAATACTAGCTGACTGCTTTTTGCTGTAAATTTTCTCCTTGGGTTTGAAATTTTTGTGTATTGATGAAAAATGGCAATAGAGAAAATGACGGTGTTTAATTAATTTTCTGGTGGCCTAAAGGGCTGAGAGCCCGAGACTGATTAGTGGACATGGCTAACAGGTCTGAAATGGATAAAGTAAAATTTGCCCCAAATGGCATATGCCCTCACAATGTGGACCACGTGATTCGCTTGGCACTAAGATTCATGTCTAGCAGAAGATAAACAATTGTGGTGATTAAACTGCTCGATGTTTTTATTACAATCACCGAAGTCATTTTAATGCGACATACTCTATGAAAAAAAAACATTGATCCGCCACTGCCAATTACCAAACAAAGGTTGACTAGAAAAAAGAGAAAACAGTAGAGATGGGCCGCCATTGAATGTAGGAGGCCGTCGTCGAGGAACCCTGCAAACTGATAAGTTAGGCCTTGCAGGTTGGCAATGGTAATAAACTAATAATAGTACCGATCCAATCCGAGGCATTTCGATTGGGCCATGGTTACCGGCTCGTGTAGCTTACAGTTTTTTTTTTTCTTTTAACCTTGACCAGAACGCGACAAAGCAAAAAAAAAAAGGAATGTTAATCAGGAACCTCCTCGTGCCAACAGCTCATATGTGTCTGTGTGCTTCTAACTGATAGAGCACCAACACCCTCCTGCACAGTGTAAAAGAGTGTAGCATCGATCAGCAGCAGGAGGAGGAGGAGCACATGGTAGCTCAGGCGCCATTGAAACAGCAGTATCGTGATCCAGGAGGCATGTGCTGCGTCATCGTGTGAGAAACTGAGAATGAGATCAAACCCCCCGGGAACGCACGAGGCTCGCTCAATCAACCGCCCACCGCATCGACGCACGGGGATCGGGGCCGCCCGCACCTCAACGTGCGGTACTGCGGTGCGAGGCTGGGCTTCCTCGCTGTGGAGCGCGCGCGGGGGGGGACGCCCAGCCCAGTCCCAGACACGGAACATGGCGAGCGGAGCAGGGGTTGGTTGGGTTGTACGGAGGTGCCGACCGCGGAGATCAACATGAGAAAAGCGTCCAGAGGATGGCCAGATGCCATGCGCCCACTCCTGCTGGGCGCTGCCTGCCTGCTGCTGCGATCCAATCACCCCGTACCATCTGCTGCTGCCCAACGTGGCAGACTGGCAGGCAGTGCGCCAGTGTCCGATGCCCCGGGTCTCAGCTCCGTTATGGCAGCAACCAGCAAGCCGTGTCGTGTTGCACGAAGGAGCTATCGAACGGCTAAAGCATCAGCAGCTACTCCCCCCTGGCCCGACCCTGCAACGGATAAGCTGAGCGTGAACGCTGAACGGTTCCGGAGCGTACCGTGTTGTTTGGTACATGTGCAGGTACAGCAGCAAGAAAATGTCCGCTGAAGATCCCGCGTGGCGTCGGCAATGCCCGCACACGGCCCGTTGTCAGGTTTGCCGATCCCCAAAGCCACCCGCACCGCGCGGCGCGCCAAACGACAGCTATCCTATCTCGAGCGCGGCCAAGACGCCAAAGACTGCGGGCGCGCGCTGTGCTGGCCCCGACCAGGACGCCACGAAAGCGAAGGAAGGCCCCCTCGCAGCGGTTGGTGCCGAAGCAGCCAACACGGTGGTCGATGGATGGATGGCACACAGACTCACCCAGACGAGACCCCGACCTCCTGGTCCTGCCTAGTGACCAGCTGACCTGTCTGTCCATCTGTCTATCCGTCCGACGTAAAATTAACACCCACTTATCGACCGCCTCCAGCTGATCGCCGACGACCCCATTCAGCTCCCCTCTCATTTCGCCGTGGACGCCGCCGGCGATAAGCTGCTGGGTTGGCTACTACCCTAGCTAGCCGCCGAACGGCTTCTCCACTCCACACGCCTTCTCGCCCCCGTCCCGTTCGTCCCATCAGTTTCTCGCGGTCAGCTTCAGAAATGAAAACTTCTCTTTCTCTCTGCTTTCCGTGACAGGGGTGATCGCAACCCCGATAGATGCTCGGACGGCGAGGGGCCCCATCCAAATATTCTCATCCCCAGACCCCAGGCCAGGCGGCACAGAATTTTTTTTCTCTCTCTCTCTCTCTCTCTCTTCTAACAGACGAGCACCGCGACGACGAGATTATCGGCTCAATTAGATGGCTAAACACGGCCTCATCACGCCACATGTTGGCGGCTCTTTATTACGTAAAACACAAAGCTTTTTCTAGACGACGTCGCCGTCCAGGAGGCGAGATGGAATCTTGGCTGTTTATTAAGTGGGGGCGGGGCTGTACAAAGACAAAAGGTGCTCCCGTGTCCAATCACGGCCAAGACACAACTGCTTTTGTAATGCAGGAACACTAGTAGTAGTAGTACATGGCATCGGTTTAATCAGGGCCCTATATATAATCATGTCAGGCTCAGGAAAGACCATCAGCAATGTCCTAATCGAAAAAAAAAATTATATGTCCTTGAGATGAGATTTCACATGTGTAAGAAATGTCAAATCCCCATGCATGGCAACATGTGCTTACTGCTTAGTTTAATCGTAGCAAGCAGGGTGCCATGCATGGTTTACGAGTATTTTTATGGCATGTACTAAGAGCGAGGGATTAAGATGCCTCGCTGTTCTAGGGCAAACCTGATGGGAGGATTAGACTTGAGAGTTGAGAGGGATGCATCAGCCTTGGAAACAGTAAAAAGTCACCGGTGAGAGCGATAGCACAGAGGGAGTGGCGGTGGTGGCCAAAGACGCTTCTCTTTTGAGAGAGGATTGGATCAAGCAGAGAAAGAAAAAAAGCTTCTTTTTACCAGCGCACATTTTTATTCAGTGTTCATCCAGACACTGTTGAGCAACAACTTTCAGTTCCTGTACTGCTCTATCTCCACAAGCTGGCTTTTCCAGATATATTCCACGAGAAGACCTTTCACCAGAAGTCCGAAAGCAAACCTCAGAGCGTGTATGCAACAAGCCAATCACATATCCGATTATCTCACACTCATCCTCCTCTAAATTCTAAATTCTAAGGCCTTGTTTAGTTTGCAAAAAAAATTAGTTCGAGACACTGTAGCATTTTCGTTTGTTTGTGGCAAATATGTTCAATTATGGACTAACTATGATCAAAAGATTTATCTCGCGTTTTACAGGCAAACTGTATAATTAGTTTTGGTTTTTGACTATATTTAATGTTTCATGCATGTGCCGCAAGATTTGATGTGACCGGAAATTTTGAAAAGTTTTTGATTTTTGGGGTGAACTAAACAAGGCCTAAACTGAATTCACTGTGCCAAGATCCTTAACCTTCATAGATCGGTGAACTTTGCCATACAGCACTGTTTGATCGTCAAATTTGCTAGAGGACATCCATTTCTCCATCGATTGCGCTATCAACACGCACCTATAGAATATCTAACAAATGGTTACCAGTAATACGCAAGCTAGTGAGCTACGGAACAAGAATGGCAAACAGATTTGCCATTGCCAGGGCCAACCGTTTCCTTCACTGAAAGCTACCCATTTTTTGTGTAATGAATGTGAAAAGTTGCCACCACTCTTGTTCAGTTTCCTGTTTGTGCATGTCTGAAAAAGATGAAAGGGAACGAAAGTTGCATCTGTCTCATGTTTGTATTGCACTATCGCGCAAGTGGAAGACTTGTTTAGCATGTTCTAAGCTTTCCAGGCGCACTGATCTATACTTAATTTGGTGTTAACCAAAGTACTCTGTGTTTGTTCTGAAGCAGCACTACTGCATGCCATGTTTCGTTCACAGGCTACTAGCCAATCATTTAGGGACATGTTACATTTTTGTTTTAAACAAAGGATTCAGTGGCATGATTGTTTATACTACTAGATGCTATCTCTTGACTCGCAATTGGAAGCTGAATGTTATATATAGGCTGCATCTACTGCGACTGGCCACCTGCTGGTCATGGTTTCTTTGTTTTCTACAGACCTCAACCTACAGAATTCTTTTGGGCACTGTTACATTCATTAATTCACTAGAAGTTTCAGCTTTAGAGCTTGTTTAGATCTGAAATTTTTTTCGATTCTGACACTGTAACACTTTCGTTTTTATTTGACAAACATTGTCCAATCATAAAGCAACTAGGATTAAAAGATTCGTTTCACGATTTACAGACAAACTGTGTGCAATTAGTTTTTGTTTTCATCTATATTTAATGCTTCATGCATGTGCCGCAAGATTCGATGTGATGAGAATCTTGAAAAGTTTTTGGTTTTTGGGGTTAACTAAACAAGGCCTTACTCTGCAGAACTCACAGTTTAATCATGCGAAAACGCATACAGTAAATTTTAAAACTACAATTGGTAACACTTGATTTGACATAGGCACTGTGCCATAAAAAGAGTACTTGCCTCTATGCACTTATTTCTCCCACAACTCTATTGATCTTCTCCAACGCCACGAGTGATTGGGATTAACAATATTAATTACCCAATTTTACCCTACCATGCATGCATACACTTTCTCCATACAACATAATAATAGCTAGGAATTCACCATTACAGGCTTACGTACAGCAAAGTTGCGAAAAGAAATTTACGGCACGATTGTTTGTTTGGCACAAGATTTGATTTGACGGTCGATCCCCGCGAGAAGATTGTCGTCTGCTAGTTCCACATCCACCAGCTGATCTGGCCGGCGTCCTCGTCGTCGTCCGCGTGGTGGTGGGTGTGTCCGGCGAAGAACGCGGCGGCTTCTTCTTCGGCGTAGTAGCTGCATCCCTCGTCGCTGCCGGCGCCGTCGTCATCCGACTGGATCCCTCCTCCCGCGCCGTGGTTTACTGGACCCATCCCGCAGTCGTGGTAGTGGTGGTCCTCGCCGCCGGGGAAGTAGGACTCCACGCTGCTATCAACGGCCGCGGCGAACCGGCAACCGGCGCCGTACAACAGAGCGTCCGTGTCCACCACCGCGCTCCCGCCGCTGCCCGTGCTCAGCCTGTCCTCGGACTTCACCTGTTGCACCTCGAACGCCGCCTCCTCCTCCTCCGCCGCCGGCTCTGTTGGCTCCTCGACGTCATCGGCCAAGGAAGCCTTGACGTCGTCCACCGCCGGCAACGCTGCCGCGGCGTCGGTGGCAGCGCTGGCGCCGCCCTCCGTCGCCTCCTTCTCTTGCAGCTTCTCGGTCAACGACACCACCTGAATGAAACCACAGTACAGATCGCCGAAACGTCCATCAGTAACGTACTTGGAGACCGCCATGGAAGAAAGCTCTGCTCGGTTGCTAAGGGCGGGAGCGGGCGGCCGGGAGGATTACCTGTGAACGGAGGCGGTGGTTGTCCTGGAGGATGACGTCGTGGTCCGCGCGGAGGGCGTCGAAGGAGGCCTTGAGGCGGTCGAAGTCGCGCTCGAGCTGCTTGGTCTTCCACCGGGCGCGGCGGTTCTGGAACCAGACGGCCACCTGGCGAGGCTGCAGGCCCAGCTTGCGCGCCAGCTCCGTCTTGCGCTCCGGCTCCAGCTTGTTCTCCTCCTCGAAGCTCCTCTCCAGCAGATGCACCTGCACGTGCGCGCACCATGCCCATCCACGCGTCAGGGAAAGAACACGCCATGCATCTACACTACACGTGTTGCCTAGTAAGCCGCTAGGTGTGGCAAGAGCAGTTGACTATACCTGCTCCGGTGTGAGGCGGCGCTTCTTCTCCGGCAGCTGCTCGTCGTAGTACTCCTCCTCGAGGAGCTCGTCGGGCGAGGTGAAGAAGGGCCGTTTTACGCCGCGCCCTTCTTCAAGGCCAAGCATCGGTCTCCCGCCTTCATCACTCCCACATGGCAACCCCAATCAGTACACAAGAATAATTCCATGCCAAGATCGAAATCGAAGAAAGCACCATGCAAACAAAGAGATTTGGATGGGACTAATACCTCGATGGAACAAGCCGCCGCCGCCGCCGCCGCCGGGACCACCGGCTGCGCCGCAGTCCAGGAAGAGCATCTGCCCGGCGCCGGAGCCGGGCGCGTTGAAGATGAGCCGTCCGGACTCCATGGATCAATGCAAAGATCGTCGAGGCAAAAGCTTGGAGATTCTTTGCCCGAATTATTACTTAATCGGGAGTGGATCGATGAAGACTAATAATATTTATATGGGCGTCGACGTATGTACAGAAGCTAGCGAGCTAGCTGCCGACGACGACGGTGAGGGGTGGGATCTATAAGAAGCAGGAGGAGGAGGCGAGCATGGCGGCGATCTTGTGGCGGAAGAAGCTGGTGCTCCACAGAAGCCTCGCCGGAGTCTCCATCGGAATCAACCAAAATCCCATCATGCACGCCCCAGCCCCCGTGCGACCGCGGGATCTCCTCAGCCGCGCGGAGGAGATCGGCCGAGAGCACTCGCCGGAAACACCCTCTCGTCGACCGAGCGAGTCCCGGAGTGGGACAATTCGGCTACGCTACGG
>Ga0182004_10003650_pt1 | contig 12273 bp, 7 predicted proteins | sample Sormic07211540_1_FD_120479 | JGI IMG/M metagenome (GOLD analysis project Ga0182004, IMG submission 120479) | Endophyte microbial communities from Sorghum bicolor roots, Mead, Nebraska, USA - 072115-40_1 MetaG | ecosystem: Host-associated > Plants > Roots > Unclassified | place: USA: Nebraska... | reverse complement strand
GATTTTTATGCTTTTAGCAAATTTGGTAGGATAGCATGTTGAAATACCAAGTTGTTGAAGATGCTTTACATTAAAAAAACGATCTATAAATATATCTTTTAATTTTCCTCCTTGCTTGGTCTAAGTTCTGATCATGCACCATCTACGGCATGTCAGCATGCACTAGTAAAACATATCATCATTCACGATCTGTAAAAATAGGACACACGCATGAACAGGAACGAGTGCATATGCATGCGCTGGGACAAATGCCAAATGGTGCACACATATTCACAGCGCAATTTCTTCAGGCACTCAATGTGCCGTGGAAAGGCAAGCCGGCCTGTCCATGGTTGTTGGCCCGTAGTCTCTCTTTGAATTTTGTTCAGGCTACATGTTTTCACTTGTAAGTGTTTCCTTTAGGTAGAGGGTATAGAGGCTGAATCTATGCCTGTTCATATGTTTTCATCTCATGAGAATGCTTTTGAAAAGTGCCAGAATACAGTCACGCCCATGCACGTACACTACCAGCCAATTAAAATTCACAGAAAATACAAATAGTAGCCTAGTGTACAATCAAAACTCCACACATTCAACCTACCTTGTAAAATTATCGTTCTGAAAGAATTCTTTTTTCCTGAGTTCTCATGCATAATTGAAAGAAAGGTTTTTAAAATCATGATTCTTGGTAAGATTTAATTCAATTTTGGTAAACTTAGGTGGATTATTGGCATTGTTCCAATCCACCTAGCCTTCAATAATATTTATCAAAACCCAATCACTTCAAAGGTCATCTGTATCAATATTATGTATCGTAAGTCTAATGATCTTATGAAATTTGGGATACATGGTGGGAATGGTATCATTTCGGCTTGGTAGGATTGTAGTATTGTAAGATATAAGATTCTAAGATCACAGGATCCTGACAACCTTGATTGAAACCACATATTTGGCTCCCAAAAGTTGATAACTTGTGACTATTTCCGTCAGATACCCAGCATGGTGAAATATTCATCAAGCATTTTTTTTGTGGTTATACTCCCATCCCAAAAGAATGCAATTCTAGGTTTGGGATGAGTCAAACTTATTAAGTTTGACCAATTTTATAGAAAATTGTTCCAACATTTATGTATTCAAGTAGGTTTACTATTTTATAATCAATCTAGTGATATTTGGTATCATAAATGTTAGTATTTTTTATAGTCTTGGTTAAATTTGAAATTAGAACTTCTTGGGAAGTGAGAATTGTATAATTTTTTTGGGGACGGAGTAAGTACTACGAAATTAGTCTATCATAGTATCATCACACTGAAAAATCTATCAGTAAACCATTATATTTCCACCAGAAGCATGCACTAGATTAATTTGAACAGAAAAAGAACCTGGATATATTCAGTTTGACAGTGCTTACTAATGCTTGGATCGATATTCAGAGGCCAGTTAAGGAGCTCTTCCTCTAACTTGGTGCAGCTAGATTCATATACAAGCACGGATTGCTCTACATGTTGATATTATATTTATGAGTTCAAAGCTTTTTAAACTTCACAATTTGTGGTTTCAGTTCGCTGGTCAGCGCCTTCTCTAAATTATCACTATGCATGCGTACATCCAGGAGCTACTACCGGTGCACCCACAGCAACTGCCGCGTGAAGAAGCGAGTGGAGAGGCTGTCGGAGGACTGCCGCATGGTGATCACCACCTACGAGGGCCGCCACACGCACTCCCCCTGCAGCGACGACGCCGACGCCGCCGCCGGCGACCACACTGGCAGCTGCGCTTTCACGTCGCTCTAGAGATCGATCGACGCGGGCGTGCAAAGCTTAATCTAGCTAGCTGCCGCCCATATTATATTGATTTATACATGCAGTGCATGGATCGATCGATCGAGCTGTTTGCCCTGGGGAAAGCCTGATAATGCAAAGCTCTGTGCATCAGAACACGAAGCTATTAGCAGCAGTAGTGCTGTATGTAGAGACGATGGATCGATGCGCCAATATATCCATGCATGCATGCAGGTTTGTAGAAATTAAGTAACCAATCGATGGATCAGCAGTAGCTGCAAGGTCCATCCTATTCTCTACTGGAGACTTTTGTTACATGCATGATGCGTCAGAACATACATCTGATGCTGTTGGAACGGGGTACGCGTGCCTGCTTAAAGCCTTTAGACATGGCTGCCATGCATGTAAGGCACAGAAAGCGAGGCCGGGCGGCCGGGCCACCTTGGTGGCTTGCTGCTGTGGCCTGTAGGCAGTACACACATTGGTAATCACATGGGGTAATTGTGCGAAGAAGGCAGCTCGTTGCTCATCATGCGTGCAGCTGCTAATGATTGCGGAACTGCACCCCAGCAGTTGCTGCGAGCAGGCTGCAAGTAAACGAACATGAGCTCTCAGACAAACTTCCATTCACATGCTCATGCTCTACTGATGCTCGTGTATGTCTGACTGAAGAATGCATCGGGAAGGTAGAACTTGGACACTCCTATTCGCGGGTCGGGAACGCAGCAGCTTGTACATAAATACTAGCACAAAAAGATGATAGATCCCTTGTCTGAAATTGTTACCACAAGAAGAAATATGAGTTTCAACACGAATATCGTTGTGATAGAAATAGAAAATGTTACGAAATTAAGTTGTTGACAAGGATGGGTACCTTTATGATGAACATGATTTTTTTTTGTCACAGAAAATACAACAGCATGAATGGGTACCTTACGGTGGACACGAACTTCTGTCACAAAAAAATACAATAGAGCCCATGACGATTATATAGATTGGTGATGATAAAAAACTATTCATTCGGAATTGTTCTTATTATTAATTAATTTACTATACACCTATATGACCAATGCACATATGTCACAGATTAACTGGTAGTGTTCTGAGACCACCTAAAGAGATATTTCACAAACTCGATTTTTTTTTTTGAGCTGGTCTATGGTGGAGTGGTTGTGGAGCAGTTCCAAGTTTTTTTTTTGGCAACTGTCGAAATAAATAAATAAGTTATAGATACGTTGGGCCAACACTTACTGGCCCAATTTTCCTGGCCTCCAAGTTGGCCCATCTCGTATGACCCCGCTACACACTCTTAGCCCGGCAGCCCGCCTGTGCCGGTGGCGGGGACACGGCAGCCGGGTAGGACCGCAGGGGGCGCATTGCGCACAGCAGCCAGCAGTAGCGAGGCGGCCCGCAACAACCAGCATGCAAGGAGGGCCGTTTGCTATTGCCTATCCTAACTGGGCTGTTTGCTTACATTGGGCCAGGCCTAACAACAAGAGCCCAATAAGGGCTGCCACTAACTCCACGCACGCAACGGCGAGGTCGACGCCGAGTCGCCGACGGTCGCTCACTGCGTCTCTGCCGGAGTGCCGGATCCTCCGCCCGCCGCTCCTCCGTCGACCCTCCGCTTCCGCCCATGCCCCGACCCAAGCCTGGAAGCGGCGGCGGCGGCGGCGGCTGGCTCTCAGGGTGGGGGTGGGACCTCATGCTCGGATCGATTGCCGCGTTCTACGCCGTCATGGCGCCCTACACCAAGGTGGAGGAGAGCTTCAACGTGCAGGTTCCAGCCTCTAATCCCCCTCCTTGTAGTTTTGCTACAGTATCGTTGGTCCATTGTTAGAGTTCTGGATTGGTCGCATGCTCGATTTCTCATCCTCCGGCAGCCGCCTGGCGTGCCCGTACTTGGTACTTAACGCAACGCAAACCGCCTGCCGTGCCTCGCGGGCTCATCCACTCCCACTCTGACTTGTGGGCTTATTAACCCTTGTACCTAATTATGGGATGCTGCTATTCCCTGCGAGCAGTACAGAGCCCAATTTCTGTGCAGTGGCTGATGGTTTGTGCAAGTAGTCGTGTTTGCTCACTCTTAACTAGGTATCTCAATTGCTAAAGGATGAATAATTGCTACTTTCGAAGACCTTACTAGTCAATGCTTTTGTTAGTATGTGTTGCTTGTTGGTGGGATGGGGCATGTGGGAGTTAGCACCTACGCATCCATGTGATGTGGATTAATTTACTGCTCAACATGGTTGCGTATGAGACTTCTTTTGCAGCAATTATTGCAAATGAACTTAGTGGCTTTAAGGGAGTTTCCTGACGTAAAATGCACACATTTTTTTAAATGCATTTGAATATATTTAGTTGGTACAAGTTGTTTTATATTTGTTGGTATGCAATCATGCGTGCTCATTCATGACCATTTTAAAACTATCCACATATGTTGTGCAAATTTCTAGTGTTTCACATTATCGAATGCTAGTTTGTGTTTCTTTTGCACAACTACAAGTCCTGAACTGTAAAAAAAATAAAAATGGCAGGAGTCCTGTCTTAGAAGACTTAAGTCGCATAACTTATTTCTTTCCAAGGACTCAGCTGCACTGCACCCGATATTGTTGGATTTATTACTGTTGATGAATTCATGTATCTTTGCCATGGCAACAGTCATGCAGATGCATCCTTTCAGCATCTGCCTATTCATAACTTGTAGAGATCTTATTTTCATATGCCGAACAGAATAAGTTTCATGTCATACCTCAATTATTTAGTAAAACAAGCAGTACTGTAGTTCTTTTATGCGATACTGTGCTTCAATGCTCTTTGCGTGAAAACAATAGGTTTATTTTTCTGGGAAAGCATATTGTTTATTGGCACTTGTTATGCCCGTGAAATCTGTGCTCCTCTCTGTTGTTCATTGTATAATGAGGAATAGCTCTCCATTGCCGAGAATGAAGTTTAGCTATACCTATACATAGTTTTACATTGTTACCCTTCATCTTATAGAATAGTTTTACCTTCTCTGTCTTGAGAATAAACTTTTACTGTCATGCATTTCTGGTGCTTGAGCTAATCATATAATTTATTTTTTTGGTAGGCCATGCATGATATTCTTTATCACACTTATCACATCGAGAAGGTAAATTACTGACTAGAATGCTAGCAACTCTCCAAATTTGCTCGAGTATAATATCCTGGTATTTATTGATTGATTTTTAATATGTTTTTTTTTGTGGTTTTATGCAGTATGATCATTTAGAATTTCCTGGAGTTGTTCCTCGAACATTTATAGGTGAAATTCATGATGGCATGAAACCCACCCTTAATTTGTGCAGCATGAAAGAGTATTTTCTCAATGATCAATTTTTGTACTAATGATTCTTACAGCCTACCATCTATACTTTTAGCTCCAAGCCAAAAAGATGTTTTTTTTATGGCAGACCTTGTAGTCTTGATGTGAAATTATAACATTAACATGATATACCATCTGCTTTTTTTCAGGAGCATTTGTTATATCTATTCTCTCATCACCGGCAGTCTTTGTATTGCGTTTACTTCATGTTCCAAAGTTCTATAGTCTTCTTACAGGTGATCATTAAAACTCTGTACATAATCGTCCTTGGATGTTTATGCTATCTGATGTTTAGTTTCTCATCGATGCAGTTTTGGAAGACTGATGTTTTTCTGTTACCTTTTGTAGTTCGATTAACATTGAGTTGTGTCACTTTGATGAGTTTGAGACTTCTCAGACTTCAGGTTTTCTTTTCTTTCATCTCTTGCTATATCTGACACCTAATACGTCAGTGTGTTACTGTTTTCTGTTGGTATTGCTATTCTGAAAACATAGTGATTTACCGAAAATGAGTGACACAAATAAATGAAAACAGCTTGCAGAAAGATGATCGAGAATTAAATATACTAAAGAAGTCTTTCTTGTGAAATTTAAATATAGTATTATGCGAACTTTTGGTACAATGAACCAAATTTAATTAAGACTGGTGTAGTTGTTCATTACAGACGTGTGGTTCACTTGTCTGGATTCTAGAGCATCGCACGCCTTTTCCCCCTTGGAAGTAGGAGCAGATATAATTTTGGCATGCATTGTATTGATTGATGGCTGTGTTCACTGTGACAACTTTTTATTTAAGAGCTTACTTGTATATTGGATTTCTGGTACTTTTATAATTGGGTATTATACTTTGGTTGACTGTCTTCTAACAACCAGGTAAAAAAGAAGTTTGGCCATCAAGCAGAAGCATTCTTTGTCATACTAACTGCTATCCAGTTTCACTTGCTGTTCTACTCAAGCCGTCCGCTTCCAAATATCTTTGCCTTAGCTTTGGGTAAGCACAGATCACACTGTATAATAAAGCTGAAAGCTGTTTCAGTCATGTTTTTGTCAATAATAAAAATGTAGGAGTTTGTGGAGAAAAAAATGTGACTCTTCTATGATATATGTCGTACAGTCAACTTGGCATACTCTTTCTGGTTCAAGGGAAGCTACCTATGTACATTACAGGCTCTGGTATGTCTTATGCCTTTTTCTGATGCCTTACCTACCGAGGGAAGCTCGGGTTCTCACCAAATTGAGATATAATCATTAGTTCCAGCACCAAGATATAATTCTTCATTTCAGCACCAAGAATCTGGGTCAACGAAGGATTAAAGACTTCATGCAATTAAAATCATACCGAACTATGTGTATTGTGTAATTTCCATTTTCTTGCAGATTGTTGCAGCAGTTGTTTTTAGATGTGATATGATTCTGCTTCTTGGCCCAATAGGGCTTGCACTTATGCTCGTGAGTCTCTGACCTACGCAATGTCCAAACCTATTTTATTTCATTACTTGCATAGTTCTGCTTGTTTCTACAGTTTTACTTATATTTTCAATATTGTATTCCTATATCTAGGAAGTGGTACTGTCGTTCAGAAATATTTTATATTTTCAATATTGTTTCTACAGTTCTACAGTTTCTATATGAATGTGTTGTTTAGATTGCTTGAATGAAGTTCCAAGAAGCTTTGCTCATACTGCTCCAAATTCAGCTGAGTTCTCAGATGTTCAGCACATCACAAGTTATGTTCATGTAGTGAGCTAGGGCAATGTCTTATAGCCACATACCATGCCTGCAATAATCTTGAAGTTGAAATTGTAGGGTCGCTATGGTGTTTAAGAATCATCTGTACACGATGTTTTATTTGATGGTTTCTATATGCATTCTGTACAGTTGGTGCTGAGTTACTCTAATATATGAATTTCACTATGTTATGAGCTATGACAGAGCAGATCTGTGTCTCTGTTGGAAGCAGTAAAATATTGCATAAGCACTGCCCTTATATGCATTGGTATGTTTCTTTGTGTGTTCCCTTGTGTATTCTGTGATGGAATTGTCACACAAACCTGTAATTTTTTTTTGGTGCGCTATGTTTTCTTTTCACAGGATTTACCATGCTAGTTGACTCTATAATGTGGCGGCGAATCCTGTGGCCAGAATTTCAAGTTCTCTGGTTTAATTCAGTTCTGAATCGGAGTTCAGAATGGGGTGTATCCTTTATACTTTTGTGAAACTACATTTATAATATTTCTTTCCTCCCCCAGATATTAGTTTGCTATCATCTTCCTTTATGTTGCTTGTCTGTGCGCGCTGCATGTTCCGTTCAATTTATGTATTTACCAAAATAACAAAACATGATACACTGGTGCTGATGTGAATCACCTACCTCTGTTGTCCTTGACTTAACCTTAAGACCCATTCAGTTCACTGGTACTTTACCTCGGCGCTTCCACGTTCCATGATTGTGGCATACCCTCTTTGCATGGTAAGACAGATCTTGTCTGATTAGAACTATCATATAATCTGTTTGAATTTGAATTGACCTACAACATAGTGTTTTCAACATATTTGCACGTCATGACTATGTACTCTTCTTTTGCTTGGAAGGTATGGCGACATATGATTATAGAAACCTAAAGGATGATGATAATAAAAGCCATGTTTTCCATTTCCAAATTCGCTTTGAGATATAAATTGTAAGGGATTAATGCTATAAGGATTACCCAAGGAATTACCTTTAACCGTGTTAGTAGGGACCGTGTTTTCAAAAGCACTTATTTCTAAATTTCTATGCACTAGCTAGTTGAGATTTGATGTGTTGAAGGCATTAGATTTACTGGTTGACTTGGTGGTAAATCCTTACTGGAGAAGTATCTGACAAAGCCTTTCCATTCAATTTCAGGTTGGTGCTCTTCTTGATAGAAGGATAGTACCATACATGCTTCCGGTCTTCTTATTTGTTGTGCTCTATTCAAAACTTCCACATAAGGTTATTCTACATCTCTGGATAGTAGTCTGATTCTTATATCTGAAATCCTAGCCAAAATTGCACATAATGACTGTTATCTTTTATGTTTTAGGAACTTCGTTTCATAATTGCCTCAATTCCCATGTTTAATGTGTCTGCTTCACTAGCAGCTAGCAGACTGTGAGCAACTATCTTATCTACTGCGTACCAATTGAACCATGATAAATTCAAGCTGGGATTGTTAGCACCATTTTTCCTTTGCCTCATTTCTTTATGAAAATCCATGTTTTTCAAATGCCATTTCCTTTCCTCTTTTATTTGGTTTGATTTAAGTAGTCAATATTGGTTTTTCTTCATTATTTCCAGATATAATAACCGAAAGAAAGCTGGGTGGAATTTGCTTTATATTCTCACGCTTGGTGCCTTTCTTGTCAGGTAGAATATTCTGCCATGATGATTGTAACGTTTAACTATTTTTGGAATATCATAATATATTCAGAATCGATAACTTATATGATTCCTGTAGTCTAGGATACTCTACTGTGACTTTCATCGCATCCTACAACAATTATCCTGGTGGCTATGCTTTAAAGGCTCTACATGAAGCAGGTGAGAGCTATATGACTACTGTGGAATACATGAAACTGCAAACACTTGTGTTCTATAGTCAAACTACAAGTTTAGGCGTAGGCGCGTCTATTTATTAAACAATAACTTAAGTTTGAATAAACTACAAGCATTTAATGACAAGTTGAGCACCTGTCTACTCTTAGTGGCATTTGCTATGATCAGGTATGTGGACAATAAGTGTTTCTTTGTTGGCAGATACCAGTAGCCATTGATCTTTGCATTCCTCTGTTAGCAGATTCTTCAGTGAAGGAAAAGATGGTACATATTGATGCCTTCACTGCGATGAGTGGGGTTTCTCGTTTCTGTGAAAATGAATATCCTTGGAGGTATGTTCCTAGATGACAATTAATTCATATCTATGTTATTTTATTTTTTCTGTTGGTTGATATCAAGAGAAAGCTTCTTCCATTATTATCAATTAATATCACCAGTCCATTAGTTTTTTCTTTCTGGATTGTTGATTTTGGACTATCAGGTTAAACTTAGGTCATATTAGTTTACAAGTACTCTTTTGTTATAGGATGCAATTATTGTAATACTGAATCAGGCACGTCCCTTTCTTTGCAAACTACACTTTCACTATATTTGGCAAATTATACCTAGTCTCCTACATGACATGTCTGCCTTATATGCTTCCCAACTTTTGTTGTGGCATACTAATTTCATATTTGGAAGCAACGGAATTCAGAAATGGAGCTCGGTTTCTGTCCCACCAGGACGATGCACCCTCTGGATATCCTAGATGTCCAAAACAGTACAAGTAGACAAAGAGAAATGGAGCTGTAATTCTGTGTTTGTCCCAATCCCCACCCTTGCCTCCTCTGTTTCGACCCCGCATGCAAAGCCGCCTTCCTCCCTCTTGATGAATCCTGTTCTCCCGCCTCCTCCACTGCCCCTCCTGGATCCGGCAGCATCAGCATCGCCAGAGGTGCCACCCTCCACCACGGCCAACGCCAACCACTGGGAGCATGACTTCCCCGCTTCCATCCCTGTCCAGCCGCAGCCCACCACCACAATGGCGGGTGGCACCCCAGTCGCCTCACCATTCCACCCGCCACCACTGCTGGGCCAGCGACCTCCCCTGCCATCCCTATACAGCAGGAAGCTATCAAGATCCCCCAATTCCAAACCCAATCCCCCCGAAACCCTAACAGACCGGAGTTAATGGAGATCGCTGGACATGGAGAAAGCCTAGCATCCTGGAGAAGAAAGTACTCGTCTGGTGAAGGAGGTACACACATTCGTACCCCAAAAAGAATCTGTGAATGGGTGAATAGCCCCATCAAATTTCTCTCCAAAATGATACATGGTAATGGCCTGGATGGCTGGATGTCCAGGGTGTGCTTCATCCTGGGCGCCATATAGTTTTCCTTCAGAAATGCTTACTATCGAACTGGTCTTCTATTCATCAATGTTGAATGGGTGACTTGATGCGTCTGTCTTTGTTGCTTATTACTGTGCATTCTTTTGATCTTCAATTTTTATACCACCGTTTCTGAGCTCTCAACACTTTACCTCTAAATTTTCTCACGACTTTGTTTTGCATATGTTTTGTTGTCTGGCAGATACTCTAAGGAGGAAGACATTCCCATCGAAGAATTTGAGAAAAGGAATTTCACCTATCTACTGAAGTGAGTTTTATTGGTTTGTGTAAATGGACCATGCAATCATTTTGGATACCTAACAAGTGTTTTAATGCTTGGAGCATCTTTTTGTTCATTTGGTAATATTTGATGGATTTGACATCATGATGCTTTAGTGCTCTATCTCTTATCCCGGACATATGAAACAGTGAACACCGCTCCATTGGTGGCTACCAGTGCTTGTTTGCTGTGGATGGATTCTCCAGAGTAAAATTTAAGCCCCAAATTCCCCCGCTTTCTCTGGTATGGTAACTAACTAGCTCATCAAACAAAGTATGCAAATTTGGGATCCTTCAATAACTGTTGTGCCACCAGTATACTCCTTATTCTGTCAAGAATTTACCTTCTCTTTGTTTGCACATTTGCTGCAGGTGAAAGAACCCAAGGTGTTCGCACATGGGAATATGAGAGACCCTGACATTCTTTCACTGAATTGGCCCGGTTGTCCTTGAGGACAGTGAGACACACCCAGATTCCTGTCGCAGGACCACTAACTGCCAACAGTGAAGATGTGTTCTGTCAGTCTGTTTGATACATATATGATATATACTAGTAAATCTCTGTGTCTTTCCATGAAGCTACCTGCAAATCTAGATGGGGATCCTCCTCCCCCAGATCCCAACTCCGAAACCAAACCACAGCTCTAAGGGACTACCATTTTGAGGTGAAAAATTTGTGTAACATTTTAGAGCCGGAGCAAAGTACACACTCTTTTCCTGAAATGAGAATGGGGGGAATCATAGCAGAGTCTTGTATAACAACTTGCTCAATTTATTTTTCCCTTTTTAGACAGCTTTCAGAGTTTCTTTTATAACAAGAGCCTTTCAGACTTTATTGTCAGCAGGAGGAATACAATCGTGCTGGATGCATACTTGCTTGCTCCATTCCTTTCAAGATATGTGTTTTCTATCTGCTGCGGCCCCTGCTTTGCGACTCGTATTCGGGTGGCAGGCTGGTCGCATATGCTGCATAGAGCCCGGGCGCTCGCTCGCGGTCGACGGCGACACGAAGCATGATCAGGTGGGTGGCCGATTACAGAGAAGGCTAGCCCCGAGTCCTGTCCTGCCAGTGACGACATGGCCCATCGCGTCTTTGAACCGCTAGCTGCCTAGCGAGCCACTCGAGTCGCCAGCGGAACGATCGATCGATCCGTGGTCCGTGGACGGCAGCAGCAGCAGCAGCAGCCGTGTCGTCAGAATGGAGCCATGGAGGTCGTCGTCTACACTAGAGGTTAGGACAGGGAGAGACGTTACTGCAGAGCTCATGGGACAGCCGAAAAGCAAAGCAGCGGCATTAACAGTAGCGCAGTGGCAGGGTCAAGGATGGGGACCCGGCCGGGGGCCTACCGGCTAACTACTGCCGCCACTCGCGTCTGGCCCCATACGGTGGTCTTGGTGCCTGTCCTCCATCATTCATTTGGTCGGTGGCTACTACCGGCTTCATCACATCCAGCCGCTCGCTCGATCGATCCAGTTCGATGCCGCTGCCTTTGATTACTACTTGTGGGTAGGCGAGACTGGTCTTACCGATTTATTACGAGAGAAAAATATTGTTGACTAATAGAAAAAGTACACTTTATAAAATAAACGAATGTAGCATCGTTTTCTGGCCGCCTACATAATTCGGAGCGCGCGTCGTCCAAGTGCTGCGTATGTGCTGCGACGGTAGGGAGAACCGAACCGAACCTGTGCTGTGTCTTTTTTTTTTTTGTGGTGACCGGTCACCCGGTGTCGTTTTGAGTTTTGATTGACATCAACCGCACACACACACGCACGCACGGCACGCTCCAGTCCAGTCCAGTGACACGCAATGCGCACACGATAAAGCGATTCGGCTCCCTCAGCTTTACACGGTGATTTCTGTTGGATACTTGGATCTAGCGCGTGACGTGGAGGCGACGACGCCGGCGCAACTGGACGCACGCACGCCATCAATGTGGTG
>Ga0182004_10003649_pt1 | contig 12274 bp, 9 predicted proteins | sample Sormic07211540_1_FD_120479 | JGI IMG/M metagenome (GOLD analysis project Ga0182004, IMG submission 120479) | Endophyte microbial communities from Sorghum bicolor roots, Mead, Nebraska, USA - 072115-40_1 MetaG | ecosystem: Host-associated > Plants > Roots > Unclassified | place: USA: Nebraska... | reverse complement strand
TTATATAGCGCAGCGCGTCGGGGGCCCACCAACCATGGATCGGTTGGGCGCCCCCGATCAGGGCGCGATCCAGGGGGTAAGAGGCCCCAGCCGTTGGGCTGGGCCTGAGATCAACCTAACAGTGAGAGCACCTAAAGAGGTACTCCACAAACTCCAGTTTTTTTGTGGAGCTGCTCTATAGTGGAGTTTGTAGAGCAGAGTTTGTGGAGCAGTCCCAAACACCCCCTTAATACAATTGGTCAATGCGAGGATATGGTTTTGAAAATGCAGTGTATTTACTCCTGGCTAAACATGGAAGCTCTGCTGGGACTAAAAGGGGGAGGGTTTTCATTAACCTGTTTTATTTAGATTTATCTCTCTAGCATGTAGGGGCTAGGAGAATGCAGTGATACTGAAGTGATTAAGTGAGGTTAACTCTGTTTGGTGCTCTGGTAATAGCTGAACTCTGAAGTTTCCTGGTGCACTTGATATGACTTGATCTACCCGCAACTAGAACATATTCTTTTCCTTGCCTTATTTATGTGCCACGCTTCGATGCCCACCACAACTTCTCACAATATCGTCTTTCTATGATAACATCTTTAGACAAAAAGCAGCATTGTTTACTGTATCCATCATTCTGAACTGCAAGTTGTCTGAACGCCGCAGAACACAGGAAACGGTAGCCCCTAAAGGTCTGGAATACCAAATGAGTGTTCAAGTCCCATTATAGTGATAACTGATAAGGTTCTTCAAACTTTGATATGTGAATTGTAATAAGTTGTGCTCTAAGTTTTGCAACGTCTAATCATTGTCTGAGTCCAGAATTTCAAATTAGTCAAAGTGATGCGCATTTTGTTGCTGATTCAGTGCAGTGTTGTATTCTTTGTGTGGGGGTTCACTTTGAGATTTCCTTTCCTACTACTGTACTTGTTTTACAGTTTCTGCTTTGTCTAACACGTACTGTTTTTCACAGGTAATGCTAATGAAAACTTTTTTCTAACTGTACAGCCAGATAGGCCTGATGAGTTGGAAAGGGTAGAATCAGCAGGTGGCAGGGTCATCAACTGGAATGGGTACCGTGTCCTGGGGGTGCTTGCGACGTCAAGGGCAATTGGTAAGATGATGCCTCGTTTTGTTCTATACATTTTTTGATGAAAGTTTTGTTCTATACATTGTCCATGTTATAGTGAATATGACAATCACTGACCGTCCTTCTAGCTAGAGTCTCAACTGTCTAACAAATGCAGTAGCTTTGGTTTGGAGAAACAATGAACATAACAGCATGATAGTTGATCATGTTATCACTTGGATCATTGTGAATTTTTTTTTTGAAACATTCATTGTAACTTTTTCGGCAATGCCATGCTCTGTGCACCCTGAACCTTAAGTCCAACAAGCCAAGCTGCACCAACAGACAATAGTGGTCCCATATGATGACTAGTGAAGCATCGATGAGTTGCAACTTGCAAAACTCTCTGTGGACTTGGAACTTGATGAATTTGAATTGCTCAATACACTGCTATCTCTCCATTATTTAGACAGACATTCCCTCACAGATCGTACTCTATTATGGATCAATCACTGAAATTCTTCTGTCTGCTATTTCAGGTGACTATTACATGAAGCCATTCATATCAGCTGAACCAGAGGTGACTGTTACAGAGCGTACTCAGAAAGACGAGTTCATCATCCTGGCGAGCGACGGGCTGTGGGACGTCATGACCAACGAGGTGGCTTGCAAGGTCGCGAGGAACTGTCTGTGCGGGCGCGCGGCTGCCAAGTATCCTGACACCGTCCACGGGAGCTCGGCTAGCGATGCTGCCTCGATGCTGGTGGAGTTCGCCATGTCCCGCGGCAGCACTGACAACATCAGCGTCGTGGTGGTGGAGCTGAAGCGTCTGAAGAGGTGGAAGGGTGCTAGACAGAATGGTAGGACGTAGCCTGTAGGAGTCCCTCCGGCTCGTCGCGAAATATAAGCATGGCGCGACAGTGCTGGGAGGTGAAGGGAAGCAGCCGAGCATATGACGGAATGGTGTAAAAAGAAGAAGAAGAGAGGGCTGTGACCCTTGAGAGCTGCACCTATGCTGTGACCAGGTGAGTGTAGGAGCTACTCGTAGCTGTGCCGTTGTATTGCGTTGGTTACTTGGTTCTTTAGTTCAATATACTAACAAAATGGCATTCCGGCCGATGAAATTAAAGCAGCAGGAAGCTGGGCTGTTTTTAATAGTTCTGGTCGATTTGTTCAAGTCAGATAATTTCTGACCGTCCAATTTTTTTTTTCTGAACCAGAGCTAGTGTACTATATAATGTAGATTGTCAAAAACTTGCGGTAGCATCTTCAGGCGGTCAAGCAGTTTATTGTCAGCAAAGACCCCTGTCCGTGAGAATTGATAAAGGGCTCCCCGGTCTCTCAGCCACCGGGCAGTATTTGGCTATGTCGTGCGAGAAATAGATTTGCATTGTGGTTTGATTGCCATACTGAGTTATTAGGAGATAACTCAAGACTCAAGATTATATAGCATTATATGAGACTGTTTATAAGACAACACTAATATAGTTGCTCTAAAGGCATATAGTCTTATAGACGGTCTTATACAGTGTCATATAGTCTTGAGTCAATTTGTCAGACAACCTAAACAATAGGTTGGTTTTTTTACTGTAATAGTAGCTCATAATGTCTTAAATTGTTCATAGAACAGAAGGAATATAATGCTGCAAGTTGCATTACAACAACAAACTCATACAATGATGCACAAGTTGTCTTATAGTCCTAAATTTTAGCTCTTGAGGGGTTGTTTCTTTCCCTCACCTCCTTCTTTCTACTCTATATGTCATAAAAAATATTGCATAGCTCCATACGAGAAGATTTATGCGGTTGTTGATGTGTTACAATGTATTTGCCATAAGCAAAGTTTGTTTCCTTTTCCTCACGTGTCATATGAGGGAGTTGTAAATAGATTATCATTGGAGTGAAAGAATAGCCATTTTGATCTCTCAACTATCTCAACTATCGCATAAGGTACAATTTTATCCCTAATCTTTCGAAGTAACCATTTTGTTCTCAATTTTTTGGGCCCAGTTTCATACTAGAAGTATCAAAGCAGCCATTTTAGTCCTTAAACTTGGTATATTTGGGCTCAAAGTGTCATATGAGAGAGTGATCGCAAAAATAAAAAAGTGTCATATGAGAGAGTTGCTGGTTCCGTGTTTCATGTAGGATAAGGAATGAAGTTGAGCTGAAAGAAAATTTTAAGGTCCGAAATACACTTTGAGAGTCCATTGATGAAACTGAGCCAGAATGTAAAGCTTGAGAACTGAAATGGTCACTTTGATAAATCGAAGATAGAACTGTGCCCAAGAGTAAACATCTTAGGGGCCTTAACTATGATTTTGAAAGTTTAGGGACGAAATTGAGAATGAGACAGTAGTTGAGAGACTAAAATGACCATTCAACCTTTTGAATAGGTGATATCTTAATCTCTAAGCCTAATTACCAGGGAGGGCAGAAAATATATGCTTTATGAAATTAGACTCCTTATATTTTATATGATTTTATTTTTTGGCGTATATTATTATTACTATATTGTCTTAGGACTTGCCCATATATTGAGCTCGATCCATATATGTTTAGTTTGATGTGAAATTTTGAACGTATATGAATTGAGGTGGATACTTAGATATCCAAACAAGGTCTTGAGAAACAAATATTGGCATTTGGTAAACTAACCTGTGCGCATGCATGTGACAAGGACTAGAACCTATCATTTTGCAGCTTAAGCTTACCCCCCATGGCCCATCCCATGCATGTTCTGGCAAGCGTTCAAGTCAGCTTCATGGATAAATTTCTGCCTATATATGGATGGAAAAGAAGTATGTTCCGTGCTCACACATGCATATGCTCAAATAAAGAAAAACAATATAATCTCAATTCTATACGTAGTAGATAAGGGAACAATACTATGTATTCTTATGTATAGTACCAGTACATGTTTGTGTACACATTACACTTTTGTAACGGTGCCCCCCAGTAGCATCCAGCTTCTCTGGTCCTAGCTAACAAAGGGAAATTTCCGTTCCACGTGGGAGTCGAGGCGAAACTTTCCATAGGCTACTGCTCCCCACCGGTGGACGCCGAGGGGGCCTGAGTCGCAGACGAGCCTTCTTCTTGCGCCGCCGCTGGCATCTGCGGCCCCGCCTCAATGTCAACGCCAAAGAGACGAAATCTACCCGCCACGGCCGGCCTAGGTGCAGGCTCGAGGGCTCTCTGCTCCGCCGGCGGTGGAAGGGGCTGGACGGCGAGTCGCGGCTTCTTTTTGGGCACGATCGGCGCGCCAGTATAGTGCTTCCTCATGTGGCCGCCGAGCTGTACTCCGGTGGGGAACTCTGCGGCGCAGATCCTGCACACGTGCACCTTCTCCGGCTTGGCAGCGTCACCGCGGCATGGAACGGCGGCGAGCTCCCTCGTCTTGTGGCCGGCCATGTGGCCACCGAGCCCCTGGTGCATCGCGAACCACACGCCGCACTGTTTGCATCTGTACCCGTTCGGGTTTTGGCGACCTGCAACTGCAAGCGGCGGCGCAATGGGGTGCGGGTGGTGCACGGCTGGATGCTGAACTCGCTCCTCCTCTGCATCAGGCGGCGGCGATGCAATGAGCTGCTGGTGGACGGATGCTGTATGCATATGCATCCCTGCAGAAGGCGGCGATGGCGGCGCACGCGCAGCATCTGCTAGGTGGACGTCGTCGGCTTCGGTGGGCGGGTTGGCTGCTCCTGCCACCACTGTCTCAAGTGCATCACAGTGCATCGTCTTCGCAGAGCTGCTCTCGTCGGAAACATGGGTCGTCGTGGAGGCGATGGGCACGGACGAGGGATTGGGCGTTGCGGACGCCATGGGCACGGATGAGGGATTGGGCGTTGCGGGTTGGGGCTCCATGGGCACGGGCATTGCGAACGCCAAGGGCATCGGCTGCAAGACAGCTTTGGGGTTGGCAACGACAATGGCCATGGATTGGTCCGATTGGGCGGCATTGGGAGAGGCAGGCTTGCTCCAACACCCGGAGCATCCTCGCCTGCCGGTGCCGCCCCAGCCCGCCGCAACAGCCGCATTGCGCTTCATCTCCTTGTGCTTCCCGACCCCCTGCTGCTCATGGCGGCGCCCAATCGTGCTCGTGCTCGTGCCCTGCTGGTGAACCTTCATGTGCCCGCAGACGGCCTTGCGGCTGCGGAACTCCTTCCCGCAGACGGGGCACGCGAGCACTGCCGGCGCCGGCGCCGCGACGACGGGGGAAGAGCTGGCGGCGTTGCCGTTGTTGTTCGCCGCCGCGGCGGCGGCGGCGTAGCTCAGCGGGAGGACGACGGAGCGGGCGTAGTTGCAGTCGCTGGTGGTCTCATCTGTGTCGCTCGAGGAATAGTAGTGGTGGTTGTTGTAGTAGTCATCGGTGTTCACGTCGGAGTCGTCGCACCCGGGGACCAGCTCGCCTTCCTCCGGCGCCTCGGCGTCACGTAGATCAGCGGGACCGCGGCGGTGCCGCCGCCTCCGCCGCTCGTCCTCAGAGGAGCCTGCCATCGGCGGCGCGAGCGCACTCGCTACGGCTCCGCTGGCTTGGTGTGAAGAATTGAAGTAGGGTTGCTCCTCCGATCCGCCGCACTCTCCCGAGAGTCCCCAACGACGAGGACAACAACACCAGCAGCTGCTCGACTTGAGAGTTGAGAGAAGATGAGTTTGTTTCACTTCCCTTATATTGCGGGCGCCACCGCCACCCATGAAAACGTCGGCGGCCAGGACTCCCGATCGACTCCGAGACCGATACCGTACCGGGATGATGGCGCGCAACCGCCGCATCACCGAATCCTGTACACCAATTCTGGTTCCGTTCCGTTTCACACCGGCCTGCACCGGACGAGCTGTGTTTTAACTGTCTCTATCTGGGCCGTGGTCTCCGCTCAAATTAGTTGAGAAAACGCCAGCTGGTGCTCCGGATCCGATTCGGACACGCTGCGTGACTAGCCTCAAGGTTTGGCAGCTCCGCGGTCAGCCTGCAGCACGAGCCACTGCGATCAATGGACTTCAGGACGGACTCATGGCCAGAGCTCGATCGTTCGGATCATAAAAGGCAGGTCCTCGTGCTTTCTGCCTGTTTTCATCGCTTCGGCCGCAAAATGTCAGGATGGAACTCAACAATCCATGCCATACAACAGCAGAACATTTTTTATAGCCTTTTTATACGGAACTGCTAGCGTCCGGACGTCCGGCGCCAGCAACGCGTCCGGACGCCGAGTCCACCACCCGCGCCACCATAGAGAAAAATAAAAAAAAAGAAAAAAAAAAACTCCACCCACCCTTAACCAACTCCCCTCTGCCCCACTCGTCCCGCAGAGAAGACCGCCCAACCAACTCGCCCCTGCGCCACTCGCCTGCACGGAGGACCGCCCTTCGTCCGTTCCCCGTGCAAGGAGTCCGTGCCCCACCCCCACGAGCATGGGATCCGTCCCGCCCCTCGTCTTGTCAGCCCCTAGTAGATCTACCTGCCGCTAACTCGTCCCTATAGCCTGCTTCCATACTTGGCGCTGCAACACAATATACATGATAATGCAACAACACATGACATACTGCTACAACAAACAAGTTGAAGTAGCTGAAACATCATAAAACATAGTATTGCAACAAATAACGAACAACTACTGCAACAGCATGCAAACTACTACTACAACATACAAATTGAAGTATTGGATAGAACAACTGAAACACCATGAACATAGTATTACAACAACAACGAACGGCTGTTGCAACAACATGTAACAACTAATACAACAGCATAGGTTGAAGCATTGGATGGAGTAACCGAAACACCATGGACATAGTATTACAACAACATCGAACAACTGTTGCAACAACATGCAACAACTAATACAACAGTGCAAATTGAAGCATTGGATGGAGCAACTGAAACACCATGGACATAGTACTACAACAACACCAAACAACTGTTGTAACAACATGAAACAAACTACTACAACATGCAGAATGAAGCAACTGAAACAACATCTCAAAAACACAATACTGCAACAACGACTGAAACCTACTGCAATGTCTAGAGAGAACCATTGCAACAATGACAAATCTGAAGCCGAGAGCTCGCCGAAACCCTATCCTACTGCAACATCACTTGAAAAACATTACTGCAAACAACCAAAGAACATCATTACAACACGCGAGAGCACTGAATCCCAAGAGCTCGCTGGAACCCTAGCCAACACAACATCTCATAGATCTAGATCCAGAGGAAGAGGAGGAAGAGGAGGAGCAGAGGAGGGCCTAGATCCAGATCCACAAAGAGGAGGGAGGGAAAAGGGAGAGGGAGGCCTTAGATCCAAATCCCTCACCACCTACCTCGTCGGAGCCGCGCCGTTGTCTCCATCTCCAGATGCATGGAGGTCATAAGAGCGAGGGAGAAAGAGCAGGGAGAAAGGGAGTTGCGCCGTTCACTGGAAGTTACCACCGTCGCGCTCTACTCCGGTGGCTTCGAGGGCGCGTGGGTCGCAGCGGGGAAGGAGGTCGCAGCGGGGAGAGAGGTCGCAGCGGGGAGGGAGGGAGAAAAGGAGGGAGGAGCGGCAGGAAGTGCGGACGCATGGTGGAAGCGACGGGGAGCGGCAGCGAGACGAGAGAAAAGAGTGGGGAGGAAAAGGATGAGTGGATAAGAAGGCATGAAGGAGCAGCGAAATGAGTGGACAGCAACGTCCGGACGGACGTACTTCTTACATATATCATTACCGTTTTTTATATATTAGGTAGGAAAAACAATTGGAAGAGCAAAGTATTGTATTTGTATTTTCGATTGTGTGCGAGGAATCTGTATATCTTCTTAGACTTTTAGTGCTAGAAACACAATAAAACACATACACCTATTACAGTCCTTTAGATGAAACTAGATGTATGACTACCCCTCCCTTTTTGAAACAATACGGCAAACTTTATTCATTCAAGATTGTTACATCATTGAGCACTTTATGGTACCTTTTTAATCTCAGATTGTGTTTATAAGGGAGGTGAGTTTGAGCATGCATGTATTTTTTAAATGTATCCGTTATACTATAAAAGGGGAAAAAAGAATATACAACCCGCATTTGCTTGGTTTATAGTCCCTTTTGAATGCAGTAAATTCATAGGAACTATATAGAAATCAATTCATTTACACAGGAAAACACTGTAAAAACACAACAAAAGGGGAAAATTCCCAAGGAGGCCTTGGCGTTTAGCCTTTGTGTGGAGTGCCAAACTGGTCTAGTGGCCTTACCGTTGTGGTAGTTATACGTTGTCAGTTGGTAACACCGGTGATGATGCTCACGTTGGTGATAATCACGTTGAAAAATGCTCCATGGAGCGTCAAACTCCGCCTCTCCATGCATCAGCTGGTCCGGCCAATCTAATCTTGTCTAATCTTAATGTAAAGAAATATATGTAAACTAGTAGTACCATGTGTTTAAAAAAAATCAAGAAACATAGTAAGCAACAACAAGTACTGCATTTGTATTTTCATTTCAAGCCTTGTTCAGTTTATAAAATTTTTGGTTTTGGCTACTGTAGTATTTTTGTTTGTATTTGACAAAATTTTATCTAAATTATAGACTAATTAGGCTCAAAAAATTTGTCTCGTAAATTACCGGCAAACTATACAATTAGATCTGTTTTCATCTATATTTAATGTTCGTGTATGCATTCAAAGATTTGATGTGATTTTGAATCTTGAAAAATTTTGAGAAATTTTGGCAACTGAACAAGTGAACATGGGGAAAAAGATCGGCGTATCTTCTACAATAGAACTTTTGTATTTTCAATTGTCTGCAAAAAGAGTAACAAGTAACAACTGTTCTCCATGAACATAGGGGGGAAAGATCCGTATATCTTCTACACTAGAAAAAGGAAATAATGTGCATGCCCGCACTAGGCCTCATGTCCTTCTGACTGTTCCTACTGGTGGACGCCGATGACTCTCGCAGACGACGAGCCTTGTTGCGCCGCCGGCGTCTGCACCCCCGCCGGCCCGATGTCAATGCCAAAGAGACGCACTCTGCCCGCCAGGGGCGGCCTAGGTGCAGGCAATGCCTCGTCCGCCTTGTCTTCGACCGGCAGCGCAAGCGTGAGGTCTGCCACGCCTACGGTGGTCGTTCGTGGTGGCGGTGGTGGAAGGGGCTGGACGACGAAGCGCGGCTTCTTGTTGATCGGCGGGCCAGCCCAGTGTTTCCTCATGTGGCCGCCGAGTTGTACGCCTCCGGGGAACTCCGCACCGCAGACCTTGCACACGTGCACCTTCTCCGGCTTGGCGGCGTTGCTGCGGTGCGGGACGGCGCCGTCGTCCTGGACCGCGGCGAGAGCTCGAGCGAGCTCCCTCTCCCTGTTCTTGTGGCCAACCATGTGGCCGCCGAGCCCCTGGTGCGTTCGGAACCACATACCGCACTTCTTGCATGTGTACCCTTTCGGACTTTGCCGATCTCCAGGCGGCGGCGCAACGAGCTGCTGGTGGACGGGTGCAGCAGGCGGCGGCGGCGGCGCAGCATGTAGGTGGACGGAAGCTTCCATGGGTGGATTAGCTGCTCTTGAGTCCACCGTCTCCATGGCGTCTTCGTGCATCGACTTCGTGCTGCTGCTCTCGAAGGAATCATTGGCCATTGCGAACGCCATGGGCACGGACAACGGATTGGGCGCTGCAAACGCCAAAGGCTTGGGCTGCAAGACAATCTCGGACTCTGCAGCCACCACAAGGGCCATGGGTTGGCCCGATCCGGCATTCGTAGAGGAGGCGGCCCTTCCCCTCGACCCCGAGCAGCCTCGATTGCCGGTGGCGCCCCAGCGGCTCCCCACGGCAGCCACGCTGCGCTTGACCTCCCTGTCCTTCTTGATCCCCTGCTGCTCCCGGTGAACCTTCATGTGCCCGCACACGGCCTTGTGGCTGCGGAACTCCTTCCAGCAGAAGGGGCAGGGGAGCACCGCCGCCGCCGCGGCGGCGGCGGGGGCATGGGACGAGCTGGTGGCGCCGTCGTCGTCGTTCGTCGCGGCGCAGGAGTACGGGCTGGCGTCGCCGTAGTTTGCCGGTACGCAGTCGTCGCTGATGGTCTCGTCCGAGTCGCTCGAGCAATCGCGGTTGTTCTCGTAGTACTTCTCGGTGTCCTCGCCGGGGTGGTAGTGGTGCCCCGGGACGAACTCGCCTTCATCCGGCTCGTCGGCATTCAGATCGGCGAGGCGGCGGCGGCGGTGGCTCGACCACCGGTCTTCGGAGGAGCCTTCCATCACAGTCGTGCGTGCTACGGAACACCAGCAGGTGCCGCTTGGATTTGTGAGGAGATGGTGGCCGTCCGGAGGGCAGAGGGCGTCCCCTTTTATTGCGTTGAGCGCCGTCACCGCGCTCCTAGGGAAGGCACGGAAGCAGACGTCGGTGGCAAGGATCAGAGTTGGAGACCGATACGAGGATGGCCCAACAAGGGCCCGCGTCTCGCGTACAGTAGCTGCCTTGCTCGACACCGTTCCGGAATAGGATAGCCGCGTCATCGGAGACTCCCGTTTCTCACCTGCCCAGAAACAGCTGTATAACTTTCCTGTTTCTGGAGTGTGTGTCGCTTCGCCGCACGACTCCGTTCACAAATTTAGGCCTAGTTTAGTTTCCAAAATTTTTCAAAATTCCGTGTCAAATCAAATCTTGCGGCACTTGAGCGTTAAATATAGATAAAAAAGATAACTAATTGCACAATTTATTAGTAATTTATGAGACGAATCTTTTGAACCTAGTTAGTCCATGTTTAAACAATATTTGTCAAATAAAAACGAAAGTGCTACAATAACGAAGTCTAAAAAACTTTGCGAACTGAGTTGGTATTTTTTTTGGTACTGTAGCACTTTCGTTTGTATTTGGTAATTATTGTTCAACCATAGACTGATTAGACTCGAAAGATTCGTCTCGCAAATTACAGGTAAATTATGCAATTAGTTATTTTTTATGTATATTTAATGCTCTATGCATGTGTCGCAAGATTTGATTGATTTTTTTTAAAGTAAACAAGGCCGGCCCTGTTTGGTTCTCCTTGCTAAATTTTAGCCAACTAGAATTATTTTAGCAACTCTTGGATGAATAATGAGACTAAACTATTTTATCACCTTTTAGTCAATGTGTTTGGAAGTAATTAAAGTTTAGGTCACTGAAATTTAACGAGAGAAACCAAACATGCCCTAATGCATGTCTGAGTTTCGTGTTTGGGCACAGGCAGCACGGGCAGCTGGATACGATGTGTGACCCGGCCTGTCTGAGGTGCAGCTGCCCATAGGCCTTGTTTAGTTCCCAAAATGTTTTAAGATTTCCAATCATATTGAATCTTTCGATATATGTATGAAGCACTAAATATATATAAATAGTAATTATTTTTATAGTTTGACTGTAATTGCGAGACGAATTTTTAAGCTTAGTTAGTCTATGATTGGATAATAATTGTCAAATACAAACGAAAGTGCTACTGTGTCTCTTTATTATTATATATAGATTGATGATAACTCCAATTAAAACTTAGGGATGATATATAAAATTTAGATTCTTAGGTTCAATGACATATGTGAGGTTCCCTCTGAATATGTGCATATGAATGAAATTCATAAACATGGCCGAAATGCCAATTGCACGTATTAAGATATATGAAAGTCTCCCCTATATCGTTGCATCCATGGGACCATGGGGTGCATGTGTGTGTCAACAAAATAATCTATGATGAAAATATGACATTCTCAACTAATGAGAAATAAGCAGCACACCAAGCAATACATGCATATCATATTAACAATAGAGGTCCTTACACAAATGAAGATTCATGGCACACAATACCACACATTACATAAAAAGTTTCGGTCTACCCATCCATTGATGTTGTCAGCCCGTTGGTTCAGACTCGGCTCAGAATCCTCTGTTACTTGAAGCAGGTTCTGTGCATTAATCATGTCATAAGCATACTTTGATTATGGGTATGCAAATTATTACTTGTTAAGCTAGCACATAGAATTATAGAGTTTTAGATCCTTTTTATACGTTTCAAGTAAGCTTGTTGAGTATGTGGTTGGATGAATCTGCTTGAGTTATCATGGGAGATAAGGATAAGGGAGTGGGAGAATAGAGATAAGGATGATGGCAAGCAGTTAGAGCATCTCCAAGGGCTTTGCAAACAAACTTTGCATTGCCCTATTTGCAAAAAAGAGTAGAAAATACCCCTCCAATGGTTTTGCAAATAAGGTTTGCAATTTGGTTAACTTTGCAAATAG
>Ga0182004_10003648_pt1 | contig 12274 bp, 15 predicted proteins | sample Sormic07211540_1_FD_120479 | JGI IMG/M metagenome (GOLD analysis project Ga0182004, IMG submission 120479) | Endophyte microbial communities from Sorghum bicolor roots, Mead, Nebraska, USA - 072115-40_1 MetaG | ecosystem: Host-associated > Plants > Roots > Unclassified | place: USA: Nebraska... | reverse complement strand
CTTGTCCTAGCTATCTACAACATCGTGGTTAGAGTAGAACCATAGTTTCACTTTTCCCAACAAAGAAAAGGGGAAATATGAAGATGAATAGCATCTTGGGTCACTCCCTAAATGGTGAAGGTGTTATAGATACCCAAAAAGTGTTGGAGATTAATGCATCTTCATGAGCCTTGACACAAAATAGGCTAGCTTGAACCATCATGATTAATGCAGGCTTTAACTCAAAGTAAGTGTTCGCATTAATGATGTTAGGACCATGTTGACACCGCTTTTGGCATGTGTCAAGATAATCAAAACGGACCAATGAGCAGTGGGGAAGTTGCTGCATTGCATTAACAGAAAGGTGCCGATGAAGAGCAGCTAATGGAAATTGTTGCCGATGAGAGATGGTGATCATTAGAAGGATTTTCTTTTAACTTAAATTCAGAAGTGTTGATTAGTGAGATCGGAGATGGCATTTGCCGATGGCAGTTTGAAAACTATTGCCGATAGGGCTTATAATGATGCATTGCCAATGCCGATGAAGGAAGAAACGAAGACTACTGCTGGTGAAGCCTATGATGACAGGAAGTATGCCAATGGTGCAGGAGCCGATGAAGATTTTGTCGTGATTGAGGTGGACACGAAGTAGATAAATGTTATTTTCTATTTTCTATATTTGTTAGGGTATGCCTTATGTAAGAGTCCTGTTTTGTCTTAGAATCGGATCCTAATCGTATTTTGTGGTAACTCTTTATATTGGGGGATAAATATAGGCCGAGGGGCAATGTAATCAGAATAATCAATCAATATCAATCCAAGTTTACTCCTACTTTTGCATCTACTTACTTTTCAATGATTTCGTCAACTTGCATATTTTCTTTTTATGAGTTCTCATTGATTCGGCGAGTTGCATTACTCTAGTGCAACCCTCGGTGATCCTCGAGTTCTACGTGAGTACCTCTTGGCCGTGTCTTCTGGGCGCATCGCTATTGTCGGGACCAAAGTACTCGAATTAGTGTTCTTGTCGATTAATAGGTCAAATCGGTTGGCACGTCTTGGTTATCAGATTGGGTATTAGCTCTTTGTGTTTGTAGATTCACTTTTGCATTAACACATCTTTTGGCACGCTCGGTGGGACTAAGTCAATGTGATCAATATGTTCAACTCTGAGCTCGACGTAGACAACGTCATCACAGTGATAGAAGCAGATCTCAAAGAAGAGCAGAAGCAAGCCATGGAAAAAGCTTTGGAGGATTACATGCAGCTTTGCTTGAAATCGTTTAGCTTGAATAGGAGTGGAGAAGTCATCCAAAAGCAAGATCTGCCATTACCTTGGCAAATTACCTTTGACTCTAATCCTAGTAAACTAAAAGAGATGGTTAATTCTGCTATTAATCATGCTTGGATTAATCACTCCAATGTGCTATCAAACATTGTTTATAATGTTATGGTTCGAACTTTCAAAGAAGGACAAACACCACCACTTTATGCTGGACCAGCTTATCATCAACCAGAATTGCCATCGGTTAGTGCTCCATTGTCTCCTTCACCTGTTGCAGGTACCGAAGTTACTTCTCCTCCAACCATGGCAGGTGTGCCTAATGATCAATCTGCACCGATGAGATCAGATCCAATGGCTTCAGGTGGGCGAGTTCAACTCAATACAGATCTATCGGCATCAACTATGTCAAGGTCTGTGTTCCAAAACATCTAGGTTCCTCCTAATTGGTGGGGATATGGTATGCCTTCGGAGTTTTTCGCTATTAGTTCTGGATTATCTCAGGTCTCTGGTACAGCAGGAATGCCTCCTGTACCATCGGCTCCTCTAGTTTTGCCGATGACTCAAGTGCCTCAATACGCTACATTGACTACTGTGCGACCAATGTCAGGGGGTTTTCAGATGCCGTTGTTTCAAGTACCCAATGCAAGTTCATTGGCAAATCCATTGCCGACGCAACATAGAACTCTTACTATGAATCAGCCTACAACACAATTCATGTCTCAAGCTGGCTATGTTAATCCAGCAATGACAGCAAATTACCAACCATCGGCAAGCTTTGTGCCGATGAACACTAATAATGGTTGGCTAGGACAGTTACCGATCTCACATATAGTACAGCGAAACCATCAGGTTGCAGGGGTTTACCAAGGTCATATGCAGGTTGGCTTTTAGAATCAAGCATCCGTAGCTCAGCTGATGAATCTTGTTTAGTAGATTGGTGGATCTCAAGCAGTAATGAATATGCCATTTGCTGGGGATCACATGCCACAGAGACATGTGGAAGCATATCAGCAGATGCCTCCTATAGAGATTCAGCCAGTTCATCGACAAGAAGCTGATGCTTATTAGGCCAATAAGATAGCAGAAGTTATGAGGGATTAGTTTGGGATAAAACCCAAAGTTAATACTTATTCTTATCGGACATCATACCCTCCAACGTATGATCTGATTCCTCTCCCAAATCAGTACAAGGTACCATATTTCACTAAATTTTCTAGGCAAGATGATAAATCAACAATGGAGCACATTAATTGCTTCATTATTCAATGTGGAGAGGCAGCTAACAGAGATGAATTAAGGGTTCGGTTGTTTTCATCGTCTCTGTCTAGATCAGCATTTACGTGATTCATATCATTACCACCAAATTCTGTTATTACTTGGGCTGATCTAGAGAAGCAGTTTCATAAGTATTTCTTTGCTGGAGTTCATGAAAAGAAGCTAACAGATTTAGTAAGGTTGAGACAACGCAATGATGAATAGGTAGAAAGCTTTGTGCAGAGATTACGAGATGTGAAGAACAAATGCTACAGTCTGGTGCTGGATGATCGGCACTGGCCGATCTAGCTTTTCAAGGATTGTTACCGCATCTCAAGGACAAGTATGCCTCTCAGGAGTTTGAGAGCCTAAGCCATCTGGTACAGAGAATTTTTTATCAAGATGTTAGGGTTTTTAGTCTAGAAATTATTGGAACAAAAAGGTGTCATTTGTTGATGAAACAGAAGACTTCAATTCTAATGAAGAGCCAGTTATTGGTTTGGCTGGTTGAGGTAAAAACAAAAGGCCGATATCATGTCCTTTTGGTCAGAAAGAGCCAGAAAAGTTCACTTTTGTATTACTAAGGCTGATAGGATATTTGATCTTTTGCTTCAAGAAGGACAGATTAAACTGTCACCAAACCATGTGACTCCATCGACAGAGGAGTTAGAGAAAATCAAGTACTGCAAATGGCACAATGTAACTTCACACAACACAAATGAGTGCAAAGTATTCAGACAACAGTTGCAACCGGCTATAAAATCTGGGAGAATTAAGTTTGATAATTCTAAAGCTCAGAAGCTGATGAAAATTGATCAACATCATTTTCCAACAAACATGTTGGATGCCAAGGGCAAGACCATGGTATTGACATCAGAGGTTGCTAAGAAAAACGCATCGGTGGATCCCAAGCATTAGGTAACTACCGATGACGCAAAAGGAAAGGGGATACTAGAGGAAAATAGTAGTTCCAAAAGGCCTCCTTGACCTGGTGTTGTAATCACTCATTAGTGGCAACAGGGAGGAAGACAATAGGAGAATTAGCGCCAACGTGAGGATGATATAGACGACAGCAGGAAGAGAGGCGTCAGGAAGAGTGGAATCGGCATAAAGATCATTGGGATTGCCCATTTTTCGTTCACTATTGGGAAAGAGACATCAAATTGCCAAGTGTTGAAAATTGTCCTGAGTGTAATGGTTACTACCAGACCAATCAGTCAGATGGGAGGTTTCGGCCCGATAATCGAGGTTTGTCCATTAATGAGCCGATCAGAGGCATAATGTCAGTACATGATCAGCTAGGGGGCAGGCTCAGTGTGCATGAACGGCTTGGTAGGCAGGTTGGCTATTTTCCAAGGAATCAAGAAGAGCTTGAGGAAATGACAAATGCAAGGGTTCTCGATGCGGAAATATTCTACAGGGATCCTAATATACATCGTGTAGAGTCGATGAAACTCGTTATCAGCCGGTTTGGAAAACTAAGCTTCCCTGATGGTGTCCTGAGGGCTTGACAAATACACAGAGGAGGAGGATGCAATGTGAGCGTCACGAAGATTTATACAGGGAGGAAAGTTCTTCTAATAAAAGGCCTAAAAATCAGCAGCAGCCAGAATACAAGGGCAAACGTCCATCGATAGATGTTAATATGGTATTCATATTGCCGATAGAGTTCCTCGCACCATCCAGTGATGCAGAAGAAATTGTTTTCTCTAATCAGATAGCTCAGTTGGCACTAGATCCAATGATGGCTGTTTTTTGAGAAACCTACTGATGATGAGATACAACATCTCAAGGCTTTGTTTATTAAAGGCAGAGTTGACAGGCAGCTAGTGTCTAAAATACTCATTGATGGGGGGCTGCAATTAATATTATGCCCTATGTGATGTATCAGAAACTTAGCAAAGGAGATCAAGATTTGACCAAAACCGATATGATGCTGAAGGATTTCAAGGGCAATGTGTCACCAGCCAAAGGGGCAATATGCGTTGAATTAACCATCGGCAGCAAAACTTTGCCGACAACATTGTTTGTTATTATTGGTAAGGGTGCATACAATCTGCTTTTAGGAAGGGACTGGATTCATGCCAACTATTATGTTCCTTCTACAATGCATCAATACCTTGTACAGTGGGTTAGAGATAAGATTGAGGTTGTCCCTGGTGACTCTTCTTACATTATTGCATTGGAAGAATCTGATACTTATGAACAAACCAAGTGCATATCAAGAGAAGCTTGGAAGAAGGAGTTCCTCAGAGTTGATGATTATGGAATTACACTAATCCAAGCAGTCGGTTCTGAAGAAGAATTTTAGTGGATAGGTTTGCCGATGATGAAAAGTTAGGACATGGGTTTACATCGGTTGATGATTTAATAGAAATAGATATTGGTAGTGCTGATAGGCCAAGGCCTACTTTTATTAGTGCTAAGTTAGATTCCAAGTGTAAACATCAATTAACTGATTTGTTAAAGGAATATAAAGATTGCTTTGCTTGGAATTATACTGAGATGCCTGCGTTAGACCGATCAATAGTTAAACATTGGTTACCTATTAAGTCTAGATTTTGGCCACATCTGCAGCCAGCTCGCCGATACAACCCTAATATACTTCCTGATATTAAGGCTGAAATAACTAAATTGATTGAGGCCAAGTTTATTCGGCAATGTCGATACGCGGAGTGGATTTTTAATGTTGTTCCTGTCTATAAGAAGAATGGAAAGCTTCACGTTTGCACTAATTTCAGGAACTTTAACAAGGTTACTCCGATAGATGGCTATCCGATGCCTGTTACCGATTTTTTAGTGGATGCTATGACCGAACATCGGATTATAAACTTTATGGATGGTAATGCAGGTTATAATCAAATATTCATGGCTGAAGAAGATATTCCCAAGACTGCCTTTAGATGTCCAGGTCATGTTGGGTTGTTTGAATAGATAGTTATGACCTTTGGTTTGAAAAATGCCAGTGCTACTTATAGATGGCCATCGGGCTGGGTCAGGTCGGCTCGGGCCCGGGCTCGGGCTAGGCACGAGCTATAGCATGCCGTGCCGACTTGGCCCGCGTGCCTGCCGTGCCGTGCCTCAGCGGCCCATGTGCCTGGCCTTCGGCCCAAGCATGGGCCCACGGGCTAACTTCGTGTCGTGCCAGTCCACGTAGCCCAACGGGCCAGGTCGGCCCACAGCCCGGTTTCGTAAAAAAATCAAAATAACCACACAATGACAATGATCACTTCAATAGCATAATGCTACAATCAATTTTTTACAACTCTCAACTTCTCAGATTCACAATCTCAGTCTTAAATCATAGAAATGACATCAAAAAACATGTAACATAAAAATCAGTTGTTTGTGCAATGCCGGCGGAGGTGGCACCGGGCCATTGCCGGGCCGACCCCTAAAACTCGAGCCGGGCCGGGCCAGCCCGCGGGCCTAGAGGTCGGCCCAAGCACGGACTACACCATCGGGTCGGGCCGGCCTGGGCCCGCAAGTTACCAGGCCAGGCCATGCTCGTACCGGGCCAAAATGTTGTGTCGTGGGCCGGGCCGTCATGCCTCGGGCTGCATAGCCATCTATAGTGCTACTTATCAAAGAGCCATGAATTTTATTTTTCATGAATTCATCGGCACGATAGTGGAGATCTACATTGATGATGTGGTTGTTAAGTCTGGGGATTTTGTATAGCATCTAGCCGATCTATGAAAGATACTTGAGTGCACAAGGAAGCATGGTTTGAAGATGAATCCTAATAAATGTGCGTTCGGTGTATCGGCAGGTCAATTCTAGGGTTTTATGGTACATCAGAGAGGAATTGAAACCAGTAGGAGATCTATTGATGCAATTAATAAAGAAGTTGCTCCTGCCGACAAAATTGAACTGCAATCTTTGATCGGCAGGATCAATTTCATCAGAAGATTCATATCTAATCTATCAGGCAAGATCAAGGCTTTCAGTCCACTACTTAAATTAAAGGCTGACCAGGAGTTTGTATGGGGAACTGAGCAACAGCTGGCCCTAGATTAGATTAAGAAATATTTGACAAATCCTCCAGTATTGGTTCCACCTCAACACAGAAAGCCTTTTAGATTGTATTTATCGACCGATGATACTGTTATCGGTTTAGCTCTTATCCAAGAGTTTGAAGGGAAAGAGCGTGTTATTTATTATCTAAGCAGAAGATTGGTGGATGGTGAGACAAGGTATTCGGCCATTGAGAAACTATGCTTATGTTTGTACTTTTCTTGTATTAAATTAAGACATTATTTGCTATCGGCCGAATGCACTGTCATATGCAAAGATGATGTGGTCAAATATATGTTGTCGATGCCAATTTTGAGTGGTAGAATCGGCAAATGGATCTTAGCATTATTAGGGTTTGATCTACACTTTGAATCGCCCAATGCAGTTAAGGGGCAAGTTATGGCTGATTTTGTTACTCAACATTGCAATACAGTGGATTCTTTAGAAATTGCTCGTTGGACGCTTTTCTTTGATGGGTCTACTTGTGATGAAGGAGCAGGTATTGACATTGTGTTGATTTCACCTCAAGAGAGGAAGTATGAGTTTTCATTGCCGATTATTGCTACATCGACAAACAATCAGGCTGAGTATCGGGCTTTGATGAAGGGATTGGAATTACTTAGAGAAATACGTGTTGATGCCATTGAGATCTTCGATGATTTTATGCTAGCTATAAATCAATTGATTGGGATTTATAAATGCCGAAGTGAAGTTTTAATCTCATATTATGAAAGATGTTTGCAATTATTGAAAGAGTTTAAAGATTTTTGTCTTGAGCATATCCCCCGATTGCATAATGTGGAAGCTAATCGGCTCCTCAGCATGCCTCAGGGTATCATCCTATCCAAGAGGTACTGACATCGGCAGTTGATGCCGATGATTGGAGAACAGAGGTTGCCGATTACTTAAGGGACCCATCCAAAAAAGTTGAAAGACGTGTAAGATTTCAAGCTACTAAGTATGTGCCCCTCGATGATGAATTATATTATCGAACTTTGGATGGAGTTTTACTCAGATGTCTTAGCAATGATGAATCGAAAAGCTTGATGGGTGAAATCCATGAGGGAGTGTGTGGGGCACATCAATCAGCTTTTAAGATGAAGTGGATGATCAGGAGAAATGGATATTATTGGCCGACTATTCTTGAAGATTGCTTTAAATATTTGAAAGGATGCCAGGGGTGTCAAAAGTTTGGCAATGTTCAAAGCGCACCTGCATCGGCCATGAATCCTATTATTAAACCTTGGCCGTTCGAGGAGTGGGCTATCGATCTCATTGGTCAAATTTATCCGCCATCGAGCAAAGGGCATAAATTTATACTTGTTGCTATCGATTATTTCACCAAGTGGGTTGAAGCAATTACTTTAAAGAAGGTGACATTGGCCAATATGATTGATTTTGTGAAAGAGCATATTGTTTACTGATTTGGTATCCCTCAAACTATCACTACCAACTAGGGTACTATGTTTACACCAGGAGAATTTGATGAGTTTGCTATCGGTATGGGGATTAAAGTTTTAAATTCTTCCCTTTATTGTGTTCAAGCTAATGGTCAAGCCGAAGCTTTTAACAAAGGAATTATCAAACTCATGAAGCGAAAGATCGAAGAAAATCCAAGGCGGTGGCATACGGTACTAAATGAGGCTCTGTGGTCGTATCGGATGACATGTCATGGTGCATCCAAGGTGTCACCTTAGCAGTTAGTATATGGACACGATGCAGTACTACCTTGGGAAATTAAAACTGACTCTAGATGGATATTTTCTCAAGATCATCTAGCAGCCGATGACTATGATACTCTAATGAAAGATGAGTTAGAAGATTTAGCAGGTCATCTGTTAAGGGCTTTAGTTAGCATTGAAGAAAATAAGAAGAGAGTGGCCAGATGGTATGATAAGAGGGTAAAAGTAAAGGAATTTGCCGATGGAGATTTGGTTTGGAAATTGATTTTACCGATTGGGACTAAGAGTTCAAAGTTTGGCAAATGGTCTCCTAATTGGGAAGGTCCTTATCGGATAAGTCGATCTGTTCCTAGCAATGCATATATTCTAGAGACCCTCGAAGGGGTTGTATTTCCTAGATCATTAAATGGAAAATATTTAAAGAAATATTATCCTAGTATTTGGATGGATGCATAAGAGTATAAATGTCGATAACAATCCTATCGGCTGGACAAAAGTGTTAATGTTTTTGAAAAGTGCCGATGCAAAGCGCTGCCAATGAAGAAATTTACAAATTTAACAGAGATTGGATAGCCGATATCGCGCATACGAAAATTTGGTTGGCTTCCTCTATCTCCTTAGTATCTTCATCGACTGAGCACTCTACTAGTTTGAGTTTCTTTTTTATCACTAAAGCGTTGCAGGCCTGGGTATCTCTCTCTTGCTGGAGAACCTTGATGGCATCAGACAGCTGACTTTCTACTTGTTCGGCATGGGCTAGCGCTTCTTCAACCTCCTTAAGCTCGGCTAACAGAGCTTCCGTCCTTGCCGACAAGTCTAAGATCTTTTGCTTTAATTCAGCACCTGAGGTCTGCAAACTGGCGATGCTCTTGTGTTTCTCATCGGCGGTGCGCTTCAGCTGTAGCATCTCTTCTTTAAGATGGGCTTGGGCAGCCCTGTCGGCAATACATTGAGTAGCCTTTTGGTACTGAAGCTAGCAACTTTCTAAGTGCGCTACGTGGAAGAGAGCTTCTTCGATGTTGGCAGGAACTTGACCGTGGATCGCTTTGAAAATCATTTTCACTGGGTCTGAGTCGTCTACCAATTGGGTAGTGTCTTGTTGCAATAAGTTCAATAGAGTCTCTAGCTTAGACCTAACCTCTGTCGATACTATTCCTAGTGCCAATACGGAGCTGGCTTCTTCCCCTTCATCATCAAAAATGTCGATGGCGAAAGAAAATAGGCTATCGAGGGAATCTTGTTCCTGAAAGAAGAAAAAGGGTCAATTGAGAGCAAGTATAAATAGTGCAGGCCAAGAGAAGTAATCACCAAAACCCAAAACCCTAAACCCTAAACCCTAAACCCTAATCAGGCCAAGAGAAGTAATCACCAGTGGACTAGACTGGGACAAGGTGGTTCAACTCCCCCCCCCATGTCGACACTTTAGATGTTGACCTATCCACCTGGGTGCCGACCTCTTTCATCACAGAATCATACAAGTCATGGTGGCAAGAATGGAGGGGACAACTATTTGCAGCATCAGCTCATACATATCGGCATATGATCGACCCCGAGCACATCATTCCCGATGATGCAGTAAGTTACTCTTAATACTAGTTTTTTCTTCACCCTTAATTTCATCGTCAACTAACTTTTCTGTCGACAGGTCGATGATCCAGCACCAACCGTAAGCAAGAGTGGGAGAATTTTTGACCTCCGACCCGTGTCTCTGATTTCACCGATCGGACATGATGCTCCCACTTTAGCTGCTCTGACTCATCGGGGGGCTCGCTTCAAGAAAATCACCACCAAATGTTCAAAAGTCACCCCATGAGCCGCTGCTGCAACCTTGGTGAAAGCATTCAAGGTAACAAACCTGCTTGCTTTAATTTACGCCGATTTCAAATCGTACCGGCACTATTCTTCCAGGACATTACAACTACAACCAAGTTGTCATTGGCAATCCCTCTCGCATCGAATACCACCATTCTCGATGAGCCTTCGGAGGTATTCTCTTAACTTTATATTTTACTTTGCCAAACATTATGTCTTATATTTGTTTTGAAGCAACAAACCGATGCATCGACAAGAGCTCCAGATATTCCACCATCAAGTGTCGATGCCCCCCAGCTAGTAGCTGCCAAAGCTCAAACCAAACGAAAGGCTCAAACAGGCACCAAGGCTCAGCCAAAGTGGCAAAAAGCTATACCGTCTTCACCACCCCAGCCGGCGCCTCTGAGCAGACCTGAACCGACCAATGCACTCGAGCAGATGATTGACCCATCTGAACAAGGCACGTCATCAGCCGTTGCACCTGAGCAAACCATCACTACAATTGTACAAGGTATGCCATCGGTTGTTGTATTTCAAGAATTTACTGCCAATAAATCTGCAAAGAAATTGCCATTAATCCCATTACTATTCAACTCTGCAGCTGAAGACATTCCATTGGCAGGCCCAGCCAATCAAGGCATACTTTAGGCCGCTCCTCCCAGCCAGAGACAAGAAATTGCCTTGAAACAAATATTAGATCCTTGCCGATGAATGGTTGCCTTTATATCCTAGCTGTAATTGGGACAGGGATGGTTGGAGGCTATGCAGTATTTACTGAGGCACAAGGATCAAGACTGAATTAACTAGATTTGGCAACAAATTTTGTCATGGAGATAATTATATAAAGGCAATCGTTATCTGGAGTAAATTTCGGAGCATTAATAATTTTATACAACAAAAATTGGGGGGCATGTGTTGACACCGCTTTTGGCACGTGTCAAGATAATCAAAACGGACCAATCGGCAGTGGGGAAGTTGCTGCATTGCATTAAAGAAAGGTGCCGATGAAGAGCAACCAATGGAAATTGTTGTTGATGAGAGGTGGTGATCAGTGGAAGGATTGTCTTTTAACTTAAATTCAGAAGTGTTCATTAGTGAGATTGGAGATGGCGTTTGACGATGGCAGTTTGAAAACTATTGCCGATAGGGCTTATAATGATGCATTGCCGATGCTGATGAAGGAAGAAACGAAGACTACTGCTGGTGAAGCCTATGATGACAGGAAGTATGCCGATGGAGCAGGAGCCGGTGAAGATTTCAGGAGCTGGTGTTATTTTCTATTTTATATATTTGTTAGGGTATGCCTTATGTAAGAGTCCTATTTTGTCTTAGAATCGGATCCTAATCATATTTGGTTGTAACTCTTTAGATTGGGATATAAATATTGGTCGAGGGGCAATGTAATCAGAATAATCAATCAATATCAATCCAAGTTTACTCCTACTTTTGCATCTACTTACTTTTCGATGATTTGGTCAACTTGCATATTTTCTTTTTACGAGTTCTCATCGATTTGGCGAGTTGCATTGCTCTAGTGCAACCCTCGGCGATCCTCGAGTTCCACATGAGTACCTCTTGGCCGTGACTTCTAGGCACATCACTGTTGTCGAGACCAAAGTACTTGAATTACTTTCCTTGTCGATTAATAGATCAAATTGGCTGGCACGTCTTGGATATCAGATTAGGTATTAGCCCTTTGTGTTTGTAGATTCACTTTTGCATCAACAGATCGGTAGCTACATTAGCAGTAGAAGGAGTAGAGAATTCAGCGATGGTCTTGTTGGCCATGATCATAAATATAAGAAGGAAAGAAGGAAAGGGAAGAAGATAGCAAGCGATAAAAGATCACTAAAGCTTAAAGTTGAAGGCAAACTAATTTGACTGACTCAAAAGGTTGCACAATTGCCTTCCCTCGCAATGGTGCTAGAAATGCTTGTAGACACTTCTTAACATCACTACTTAGAATAGAGGTTTATCTCTATCCCAAGAAATGATGCTATAAATGCTTCTCGGTATTTGTTAGCGTCACTTAGTGAGGTTGTCAGTCCCAATACTAGAAATATGTGACGATGGTTATAGAGGATCTGAGGGATTCCGCAAGCGCATAGAACTATCATGTAGCACTTTGCTTGGGAGTACCAGGTGTCAAATTGTTTATCCCAAAGGAAGGTAGGGTAGGTGGTTCCTTAGGATGATTGGGCCAATTAGTGATCAGTGGCTATGGATAGGGCTAACTTTGGATAAT
>Ga0182004_10003647_pt1 | contig 12275 bp, 11 predicted proteins | sample Sormic07211540_1_FD_120479 | JGI IMG/M metagenome (GOLD analysis project Ga0182004, IMG submission 120479) | Endophyte microbial communities from Sorghum bicolor roots, Mead, Nebraska, USA - 072115-40_1 MetaG | ecosystem: Host-associated > Plants > Roots > Unclassified | place: USA: Nebraska... | reverse complement strand
GACTATATATTTGGAGGAGCACCCGATGTAATTGAGATCAGAAATAAGAAATAAAGAGAAGAGCTCCACCGTAACTTTGTGTCTCCTGTGTTCTTACTTTTGGCTTGTGTGATTGTGCAACGACCTTACCAATAGTAATGTGATTACTTAATAGTTTGGTTTACGTCCCAAACTCTCCTAACCAAAAGTCTGACTTGCTGCACTCACTACGGCCAGTATTTGATTCTTGACGTATATCTGGCGTGCCACACTTTTATACGGTTATTCGTACTTTCTACGCTAAATATTTGACGACCAAAATGCTAGGCAGAAGAAAAATCAGGTTGCGAGAGGGGAGCGAAACACATCTCCAAAAGAATTCACAAAATTTGCTCTCTATATTATAGTTTGAGTCATTTGAGTAAAAGTCGTTTTTCTATATCTTTGCACCCTTTGATAATATTTTTACATCTTGTGTGCAACCCTAGAGAGCGATCACCGCTCTCCATTTTTTGCTAAAGAGATATTCAAAATAAAAGATATCTAAGGCTATTGGAGTTGCTAGAATCCATATTGCTCGGTAAACGTAAAGAGCGTGAGCATCCATATCAGAACTTCATAGAAGGGTGAACGTGCATGCATATCATAATAGAAAAAGATCTTGCGAAATTTCATCATTCCAAGCTGATGGGTCATCTAAGCTACCAAATCAAACGCTCACAAGTCAAACCTCCCCTAGTCACAAAAAAAAAAGTCATACCTCCCCTATAAGAAACTGCTCACATGGGCGGATGGGCCATACAAATGCACAATTGCATTGTCCACCGGTTGACATTTTGGGGAAAAAAATTCAAACACATTATATGGCATGCCATCGGCTGAACTGAAAGGGTACCAAAGTCAAGCCACTATACATCAACACACTCTGATATTTCATCTGTCTTTTTGCTTTCATTTTTTATTTTGGGAGAGTCAAGAGTCCAAAGGCATACCACCATCCATATGCATGTTATGATGCACTCATATCCCGGATCTCACATTTGCAAACATAGCTACGGTACGGTGGAATCCGAGATTTCCAGAACAGGATCTCGTACTCCCCTCGTGGATGAGCACACCGAGCTAGCATATCTGAAAACGGTATCTCCGGAACCTCCTCCTGCGACCCTCTCTCGTAAATGTCGTAGAGCATACAGTACTTGTCAGGTCTCTCTTGCACTATGCTCCAGGTAACTCGAGGACGATCCCAGCTGGTGGGCTTGATATCATCTGGGTACTCACCAAACAAGGAGACATTCTTGGCCATGTACTCCCTTGTTCTCCAAAGAGCTCTGCGCCAACTCCGAGCGCTGAAATTCTCTCTCAGCACGACGGCGCCAACGACGTTTGCAAACATGAAAGATCCTTGCATCAGGTTCGCCATCTCCATAGCTAGAGACGCCAGCTCTGGATACTGCCCCGGATCATCGCTTCCGAATAGGACTGTCCTGAAGAAGTACCAGTAGGCTTCGATGGGCAAACATTTTAGCCTGAGAGCAGGTGTTGTCCCAAGCCTCGCAATCTTCTCTGACCGGCTGGTGACGATCATTCTACTCCCCTTCGGCATGCTTCCCTTGGAAGAATGATGCAGCAGCCTGCTCCATGTCTCTTCGTTCACGTCCTCTAAGAGCTCGATGACAATCAACAACTTCTTCTTCTTCTTCCCTACGGCTTCCTCGTTCCGGTGCCTGATCACGCAGTTGTCTCTGAAACTGGTCACTGCCTCGTCTTTAAGGTCATTCCGAGTATAGAACAGTATCAAAGAGAAGTGGTCGCGCACCCTTTCGTCGCAGCAAACATGCTCCACGAGAGTGCTCTTGCCGATGTGCGCTGGGCCAACGATGGGGAGAACACCCAGTGTTGTTGTTGTTGCTGCTGCTGCTGCACCAGGAGGCTCCTCCGTCTGCAGCAAGAACTCCATGACTCTCTCCTTCTCCATGTGGCGGCCAAACATGCACCTGTCTATGAACAGATGGGCGCTGTAGGGCTGCTGGTGCAACGGAGGGTAGCTCGCCGGGTTGAACGTGGACAGTGCGAATACGTGGCGGCTCATCACCGCCGCGGCTTCGTCGTCGTCCTCGTCCTCGTCCTTGCGCCCGTCGTCTGCTCCTCTGGGCGCGGCTTGGCACCTGATGGCGTCGAGGACATAGTAGCCCCGGAGCGTCTCGTTCCTCAGGGACTCGAGCTGCCGGAGCATGGCAGGGCTCGTGACGTGCCGCCGCTCGGCCTCCTCCACTATCGTGCCGCTCCTCAGCAGAAGGTGGCACAGCCGCCGCAGCAGGCCCTCCTGCGCAGCCGCCGTCGTCTGCTTCTCGCGCTTCTTGGCGAGCAAGAAGGACACGGACCTGCTCACGACGTCGCTCAGCACCGCATTGGAGAGCATCTCCATTGCAGTCTTTGAACACCACGCCATCTGTTGGAGCTAGACTGTGTGCAAGAACTCTGCAAGGGAAAGGAAGGGAAGGGACGAGCTGAGCAGCGTGTTGGATGGTGCACAAGCTGCTATTAAATATTGTTGATGTGTGGCGGCTGCTATTCATCAGTGGAGTGGCAGAAAGCGTCAAGCCGCCTGGGTTGAAGTTGAATTTTCAACAATGACCCTTTCCAAAAAAGATAAATAAAAATGAAGCCATCAAACAAACCAAAGTTGGTACTTGTAGTTACAAAGCTACGGCCTAGGGTACATCTGTAGCTACAGAAGGGCTGCATCGTGTCGTGGAGCAAGTCGTCGAATTTGCCATGTTCAAATCCAACCTCAATAGGATCCAAGACGACGAGGCGGGCTACAATATTTGTTTAGGTACATACTCCCTCCGTCCCAAATTATAAGTCGTCCCAAATTATAAGTCATTCCAAGAATCTTGAAGAGTCAAAGTTTTTTAAGTTTGACTAAATTTATATAGCAAAATAATAACATTTTTGGTACCAACTAAGTATCGTTAAATTCTTTGTTAGTTATATTTTCATAGTGTACCTATTTTATGACATAAATTTTTATATTTTTTGTCAAATTTGAAAATGCTTTGACTCTCCAAGATTCTTGGAATGACTTATAATTTGGAACGGAGGAAGTACTTATTTTTATACTACCTAGATTTTTTTTTCAAGTCTAGCAGTACTATCTAAATTTTGGCTCCTAAATTTAGCTTAACAGCCAATGACATGTGGAGCCCATATGTCATCCCTTGCCTTCCTACCTTTGCCATCCACAAACTCGGACAAGCAGTGAGGTCTAGTTGGGGAGAGAAGGGGAGCATGCAAGCACGCCTGGCCAGCGAGAGAAGGTGGGAGGAGGAGGAGAAGAGAGGAGCATGCAGGCATGGCTCATCGGTAAAAGGAGGCGAGAGGAGGAGAGGCCGAGCGTTAATCTAAGCCATGGAGGAGGTCATCCACATCAAATCTCTATCCCACGGTGCTGTTAGGGAGAGCGTCACTATGTGGATCTACTGCTCGGCATTAGAGAGGTCGCCGTCATTGGGGGTGCCGAGCTAGCCACCAATGGAGCCACACCGCCTAGAGAAGATGGGGGCACCGGTGAAGATATGGCGTGTTGGGAGCTCATGTGCGAGGCCACGACAACAGGAGGACGTCGAGGAGGGCCTCGAGATGGGGCCTGGAGGGCCGCTGTTGGTGAGGGCCACCGCCGGTGAGGACCGCTGCGGGGGCTGACGCAGGCAAGGGGAAGGTGAAGGCGAGAGCAGTGTCGCGTGATTCTGTGCGTGTCGAAGATGAGAGAGACATGAAGGAAAAATAGTTAGCAAGATTTGTTGGCACAACAGATGAAGATAGTGGGAGGGAAAAATTATTAGGCCAACAAAAATAGGTAATCAAGTAGGTTGTCTATTGAAGTAATGTTTTTGGCCTCCACTAGCCAAAGATAGGATAAGTAGTGGATTTAGATAGCTTGTTGGAGTTGCTCTAAATGAACCCCTATCCTATTTTGAGGGGTTAAAAATTAAAATATGCTATCCATCCGAACTCCTATTTTAGCCATCCACAGATAAACTATATGTGTTATTTCTTTCAAAATTTATTTTTTATGTTAATTTGTTGTGTTATATGGACTTGCCGCAGATTTTGTTAAAAACAAGACGTTGTCAAATATGAGGAACTTTGTCGAGGACAGATTTTTACTCGACCCGCACCTTCCGCGGCCGTTACGATCCATAGTCCGGTCGGAGCCGGAGAGGTATCCTGAGACGCCAAGGTAAGCGCACCCTCAGGCCCACCTGTCGGCGAGAGAGCCAGACGGTTTGACCCTACTGGACAGTGAGACCACTTGGCGTCGTAGCACACGATTCCCGGCTGTTGGTATACTGTAGATCCCATCCCACCGCCCCCGTCCGGCCCGTCCCCGCCTCTGCCTCCATCTAAAGTCGCCGACGACGACCCAGCCAAAAGTCCACAGCCTTTTCCAAGGAGAAAGGGATGGGCTGTTGCAGCAGCCGGAGCTCCGATTCGCCGGCCAGCCGCGTGACGCGGTGGCGCTCCACAGGGATCGTCGCGCTCCGGGACGCCAGATTGAAGGTTCGCGCCATCTCTCCCCCAAACTTTGCCCGTCGTCGTAATTATGATTTTTTATTTTTCGATTCTCCCAGCGTTTCTTAGGCTTCGTCCAATTTTGTGCCCGTCCAGTGATTCTGAGTTACTAGAATATGTCATGGTGAAAGAATTATGAATGGCCTTTGTAGGCTGGCCTCGCCTGGGGAGATTTCCATGGCAAAGTACTACTAGTAGCTAGTACAGTAGTAATACTCCATCGTCGTTAACAAGTGTTGAGTTATTTCTTGGTGTTCTGCTTCTGCAGTATTATTGGTACCAATATAATCTCCAATTGTTAGGAGTAAACATCTATCCTCTCCATCAATTGACACATGATGAGCAGAACTCCTGCTGGCTGCATATTATATATGAAAATTATGTAATAAAAGGATAGTGAACTGCTATTAGGGTTTGTGTTTCTAGACATGCACGTAATGTTTCATTTGTCAGACACAATTTAGTTCTGGTCCTGATTGCCGTGTCGTGACCCACAGCTGAATTGGTTCTTGATGTGTACAAACGCATGTATAGTGAAAATCAAATAGGGATCGGAGTATATTTGGTATCTGGGTTACAAGGAATTATACAAGCATTTCCCCTCACAACTCAGAAAGTACCATCTGTTGCTAAACCTTTAAATATTGCAAAACATTTGTTATGCTCCACACAACCAGTCACTATTTCAGTAATGTATACTTCTTCAGTAGCATTTGAAGGGGACTTTTGTGGTTAAGCACGTTATCACTGCTCGGTAGCTTGTGAGATTTCAGCGATATTTTTTTCTGCAGAGGATAGGTTGAGAATGTGTATCCCTAATTCCTGATATATAAGATTGATGCACAAACATTTAAAGTTCAAGGTCTGACACTAGTACTTGTTCAGTTGCTTATCATTCTGTATATTTTTCTACTATATCTCTTCACATTTGAGAGATGGATATATTGCCAATTTATATGTGATGCCTCTACAATCACAAGTAGACTTTCTCGAACATGCAGGAGAGCTGCATATCTTTGTATTATTGGGAAAAGCACAAGTAGACTTTGTACACCTCTTTTACTGAATGTCACGTTTTTCTCTTCCAGTGTTGTTTTATGTAAGTGTTCTCTTGCAGGAAGTGCCAAATGAAGTTCTACAAGTGGGCAATTCCTTGAGAACTCTGGACTTGACAAATAACAAGCTAGGTAATCAGAATTTATTCGTACCTGTTTGTTACATTCAGCTTTCAATGGACATATCACAAGCACAAAAGGAATTTTGTGTTTTACTAATCTTCAATGTCAGTGTTTGTTTTTCTTTCATTTGTTGGTACTTTCTCCTCTTTTATGAAACAGATAAAGATTATTCTTAGCACCTCGCATGGGCATAGTTTCTGAATATGAATCCAAATAACCTCACCTACTATAAACTGCATGTGCTCATTTTTTGATATATTTTTAAAATTTATTATGCTTCCTATGAGCAGTGTTAATTGTTTCTATTTTATGTTGCAGTTGAGATTCCCCAGGAAATTGGCAGACTTGTGAATATGCAAAGGCTTGTAAGAGTTTCCATTATTAGAAGTCATCATATTTATTATCTGATTAGAAATGCATACTGAAAGAATGGTTCTTCCTTCTAATGTTTCCCTGTCTTCTGCATTATGGTTGTTTGGAGTGAACTATTTTGTCCTTTTCTGTTTCTGTAGGTTTTGGCTGGTAATTTGATTGAAAACATCCCAGCTAATATTGGATACCTGCGGAATCTTAAAATCCTCACACTTGACAGAAATAGGATCTCTATCTTGCCTGAAGAATGTTAGTTCCTGCAAACCTATCTTTCTCTAACACAAATACACATGGTAGTGAAATATGCAAAGTGTTATTAGTATTATATGTTTAGCTACAACAACTAACCTTTGTCAAGGTGTTACAACCTTCATCTTAGCAATTAGAGATTTATAACAGTCATACTCTAATTATTATGGCCTCCATTTCTAACCTTTCCTTTTTTTTTCATCCAGTGGGTTTGCTGTCAAACCTTCAGCAACTTTCTGTTTCTCAAAATTCTTTACTGTACCTGCCTAAGAGTGTAGGAGATTTGCGCAATGTAAGTTTCTGGTTTGGCTCAAAGATGCCGAAATCTTTTTCTTATTTTTGGAAATCCTTGAGAGTCATGTCTGGTCACTAAAAAAATATGGATAGAGTTCTGCTTTAGGATATACGACAGAAACAAGAATTTATTGTTTTGTTTTGTCAAATATAAATATCTTGATTCTAAATTTCATTATCTGAAACTAGTTCATCTTGATAAATTCCATAAATCTTTCCATTCATAGCAAAAGTTTTCTGAAGTTTTTGTTTATAATGGTCAGTGCTCTATCTGATCACTGGGGTACTGTAATTTTACTTTGTGCAATGCAGATGTCACTACTTAATGTATCTGATAACAAACTGAAGGGACTTCCAGAATCAATTGGAGCTTGCAGTTCCCTGGAAGAATTTCAGGCCAATGGTATTCATCAGTTCCTGCAATTCTACCATGATCTCATTTCCGTCCCCCACCCCCTCCTTTCCTTTCATGAGCATGCACTCAAGAACAATGCTATACGATTAATCCTATGTGGTATTTTTAGCTTCTTACAATTCGCCAATCTACAAAAAAGTTGGGTGTCCCAATCGTATCCTCCTAGGATGCTCTCCTCCTTTATTATTGGAGTAAAGGTAGACCTTGCTCTGTTTGGAACGCAAACTCAGCATGCACCACAGCAGAACATGGGTGCTGCAGAACATTTATCTTTCTCATCTCCTATGCTAGTACCTACAGTCCACTTGACAGGGGAAAGCCATGTACGCTTTTGTGCACCTGTGGTGAAATAAATTAAATAGGATTTAGGCATGTAGCCATTGATAACAGATACAAAATACAGCATGTTTCATTTCCTTTAGCATCTCCTACCTCTGGAATTAATCTTGAAGCAAAATATATTCAGGAAACGCTATTGAAGATGTGCCATCGTCAATTTGCAACCTAGTTTGCCTTAAATCCTTATCACTTAATGGCAACAAAATTCGTCAGGTAATGTATTATGTACTGATATTTTTTGTTCAGTTACAACGAAATCGCAACAGCCTGTCACCCAACCTGAACTTGCATTTTCAGCTTCCGCAAAACTTACTGAAAGACTGCACGGCTCTTCAGAATTTATCGCTGCACGACAACCCAATCACAAGGGACCAGTTCCAACAAGTAAGTTGCATGAAGCACCTAGAGTTTTCCTGCACCCTATTAAATCTTGGCTTGGTTATAGTCCCTTTTCTTTTTCGTATTTGTTGCAGATGGATGGATTTGAAGAGTTTGAGGCGCGCAGAAGGAAGAAATTCGACAAGCAGATTGATTCAAGGGTCATGATGGGCTCCACGGCCCTGGATGAAGGGGTTGATTTCCACTGATTTTAGAGCTCAAGTGACTCCCATTCTTTCTAATTGGTCAGGACCAATTGTAGATCTGTACATATCAGTCTCACATCCCGCAAAGAAAAACAACAGACACGCATATTATAACACATATAAATGAACCGAATCTGTCATTTTTTCTTGCACTAACGCTGTAATTGGCGCTGTACTTACATCTTTATGTTCATATATGGAAACGTATTGATTGCATGTGGTGCACTTTGCCATCTTTTGCTCTGCTACTGGTGAGGTCCATCTTGCCAGCTACCGTTGCAAAGACATGCTAACTGAGTCTGCAGTAGTACAGTACTTGGCTATGACAACAAAGGTTCCACCCTGATGATGCAAGGGAGAAAAGAAATTCAATCGTGACTCGTGAACAGGACATCACCATCTTGCCTACAAGGGCTAGTTGAAGCAACGGTTGGGCTTAGTTCCTGGAACTATGCAGTTTGCAAGAGTGGATCACAGCTGCTATGAGAAGACGGCTGAGAATACGAATAAATGTGAGGCTTGTCACGCTCTACATAACTGAACGGCAGCTCGATTAGATAGCATCCGGAAAAAAAAAAAACTCTTGAGAATGCTACTATTCCAACTGGATTGATCTCTAATTAAGTTTGAGAAATGACAAATCTTGCTTCAGAAATGATTTATGTGAGCTCTGGTATTACTCTGAACAAGGCAAGCAGTGCCATGTGACCCTCTGAACCTGATCACTCGATATAGCTAGCAATCACGCGCCTTGCCCATCTCTTACCCCAGCTCTTCTTTCGGTGCAACCTCCAGGGTACACTCCATATAGCCCGCCATCGGCCCATCGCTCTCGGTCCAGTACTACAGTGGTGCCCCCATCTTCTTCTACCATCTCTCTCTGCCTTTCCTCTTCCCTTCTGCTTTCTTGCCGATCCATCGAGCGCCCGGAGACTAGAGTTCGCGGTGACGCCATGCCGGCTGGAGTTGCACGGCCACCGTAAGGCTCCAGCAGGGAGCGGACGGCAGCACCCAACAGGTTTGCCTCGCATCGCATCCACTGCTCTTCTGTTTATACATGATCTTTGAAACAACAAAAAAACATAGGAATAGGAACGCCCTGAATTCGACTCACAGTATATCCCATGCCAAAACTAAAGCCAGCAAGGTGCTTATATCTGCACAGAGCTGGGACTGGGACGAAGGAGGAGATGGCAGGTCTGAGCGACTTCGAGTTTTTCAAGATCCTGATCCCAGGGATGTACGAGGAAGCACTGGTAATAAGGGGGTTTTTGCTCTGAGGCTCGGCTGGGCCAAGGTCTTTCTCTCTGCTTAACCTGCTGACTGTCTTCCGCGCAGAGGCTGCCCACAAAGTTCGGTGAGATCCTCGGAGCTCGCCGGGATCTGAAGCTGCGGCTCACCGGCGGAGAGATGATGCCGCTGTGGGACGTGGAAGTCTTCGTCGACGAGAAGAACGGCGACATGTACCTCCACAAAGGCTGGAAAAAGTTCGCCCGCGCACACGACCTCCGCAAAGGGTACATGCTCGTCTTCCGCTACGACGACGACGGCCGTGGCGACCTCGTCGTCACGGTCTTTGACCTCACCACCTGCCGCAAGGAGTACCTGCACGCCGGCGCCGGTGGTATATACGTCCCCTTCCATCCAACATCTCTCGTCTGCAGCGTGGTCTAAAAGGACAGTGACAAACATAAAACCTTCTGCTCGTCGTCGTCGTGTGCCCACAGGCGGCGGAAACACCAACCCTGGCGCCGGCGGCGGACGCTCGCTGCCCATCGCGGAGCCGTCGCATTTCGCCGTGACCCTCCGGCAGTGCAACCTGGAGGCGAAGCAGAACCAGTACCTGGTGAGCCGTCTCACTCTCGTCTCTCATGTCGATCGAATTCTTTCGCTTCGCCACGCACCACTCGTGTCTCTCTCAGCATCGTCTCATGTCTTGCGACGCAGAACGTGCCCGTGGAGTTTCAGGACGCGCACGGGTACGTCCGCCGGCGCCGGGTGGAGCTGCAGATGGGCGGGCGCTCATGGATGGTGAACCTGAAGCGCAGCAAGCGGCTGCTCGGCGACCGCTCGTCCTTCAAGTACGGGTGGCATCAGTTCTGCGTCGACAACGGTCTCAAGGTCGGCGACGTCTGCTTCTTCCGGGTGATCCGCGAGGGCAGCCGTTGCGGCGACGACGACGAAGATGAAGAGTGGGAGCCGGAGGAGGAGGACGATGAGCACGTGCTCAAGGTGGAGGTACGCAAGAAGAACGGCACGTTCGTCTCCTGATCTCATCGCAACCAATAAGTCGATGAGAGCAGTTCCTGCCACACTGTCAGTAGGAAATCATTAGTTATTAGGAGTACTGTGCTTCTGATGGATTAGATTGTTCGTCTGAACCTGTCATTGGCGTGATTGTCTCTGTTCTAGAATTACTCTATTCTAGTGTTATTATATATGCTGGTGGGTTTGATGGGAATTGTAATCAGACGAACAGCGTCCAAAATAAGTTAGCAACTCGTACTACTCTGATGGTGGTCATGGAATCCCTATAAAAGCATTTGTTCATAAAAAGCTTAGATTGTGTTGCTCGTACTTGATGTACAGTAATCAAAATTATTCTTGAAAGAAGATTTGTGCAGGACACGGAGAGTAGTGCTGTCTGTCCCTGTCCCAATTGTCTGTGCTGTCGAACTGGCAGGCGGGCAGGCGGCGGCACGTCATCTCGTCTTGCAGCTGACCCACCCCAGTCTAACAAGAATGCAATGTGGTTGATCTTGACGTCGCATAGGAGGTCATGTAATGTACTTGGACACCCCTAAGCAATTCTTACTTCTCATAAAATATTTTCAGGGAAGGGTTACTGCATGCGCATGCGACACATCGCATATGTGATTGTAATAAGTCAAATGATTTCCCATCGCATATGCATTGTATAGCAGTGATTAGGCTAACTAAGCCTTGTACTACCAATTAGCAACGGTGTTCAAGAAAGGGGAATGCACATGGACGGAGGCACGCAACATTGCAGAGCAAGGGCAGCGGCATGCGTGCATGGACAGAGCCACAGAGGCAGCATCAGCATCGCTTGATTCCACAGAGTGACATCTCACTCATGGCCTCATGGGTAGGCTGTACTCCGTAGGCGTCAACTTTCCTGCCCCGTTCCCTTTGCTGCTTTGCACACAACACTATGCTATGCAAACCTTGGCCACACTATGTTCATGGCATTTTTCTCTTTTGGTAGCGACAAGTGTGGATAGCTCCCATGTGATTGTTTGAAACTTTGAACAAAGAAGCTTGTTGCTTGTGGGCACTCTCTCTGTTCTGTGTGTCTCAATCTCAATGGACCTCGACCCACTTGTGGAGGCGATATGCGCGGACGATGGCCCTCCTCGTGTCCTTCGACCCGATGCTGGAGGAGCTCCTAGCCACCGCCGCATTCGTCGTGAACTGCTCTATTGAGACGGTCGCACCCATGGGGTTCACGGAGCCGCCTCTGGTGGCGGCTTCCCCTCGCCTTAGCCGTCAGCGCAGGAGTTGGCGCAGCTCACGCCTCCTCGAGTGGGTCAGCTCGATGTCTACATTGACGACAACACGCCCACGCTGGGCGAGCCCGCTCAACGCCTCACATGGTTTCTTGATGAGGCACGGGTCGTGCAGGAGCCACCTCTGATTGCCTCTTCACCACAACAGATGGCGAGAACCAGGAGGTCGTTGCCTATCAAACGCAAGAGCAAACGAATCGCCGCCCAACCGTTGCCACACATATCGTCCTCCAAGCGGGGCGAGGTATTCCTCATGCAACGGTTAGGGATTGTGTCGCCGCCCGCTCCGGTTTCACCTGCGCCACCTTGTTGTCGACCCAGGTGGAGGCCCTTGATGCGCTGTTTCTAGCGTTCAAAGAGTGCGTGCGAGAGCTCTTCGTGGAAGATCTCGACGATGTTCGCACGTTCGTTGTTTCCTTTTATGTAATATCGAACTGGGGGACAGTCTCCTATGTTGGTTCACTTGTTAGACCACCTAGCGCGCTAGATTTGTACCGGAAACTATTCTCTTTTGAAAGGATCTAATTGGCCTAGAGGGGGGGTGAATAGGCGTATCTAAAAAACCTGAAACTCAAAAACTCAAGTTGCGGAAGTTAAATGCCTGTCGGTACTACCGACAGTTTGGGCCGGTACAACTGGTGTAAGACAGCCAGTACTACCGACGTAACTGCTGGTACTACCGACGCCCTAAGAGAGCTACGAAATCAGAGTATATTGAGTTTTGATTTCAGATCTGAGAGTTACCCCACTCTCCTAG
>Ga0182004_10003646_pt1 | contig 12277 bp, 14 predicted proteins | sample Sormic07211540_1_FD_120479 | JGI IMG/M metagenome (GOLD analysis project Ga0182004, IMG submission 120479) | Endophyte microbial communities from Sorghum bicolor roots, Mead, Nebraska, USA - 072115-40_1 MetaG | ecosystem: Host-associated > Plants > Roots > Unclassified | place: USA: Nebraska... | reverse complement strand
GCCCGCGGCCTAGCCGCCCGCGCTTGCCCGTGGCTGACCGCTGGACGGAGCCAGTGCAGCGGCGGCGGCCGCCATCTGTGCCCAGGTGGGCTGAAGAGTCGGGAACTAGCCGAAGTAGGTTGGGGGAGGAGGGGGAGGCGGCCGGCCAGCCATGGCGCCCGCGGCGGCGGCCCAGGGGGGCTCACTGGCCAGCAGCGGCGCTGGAAGGTGCCAGGCGGCTGGGAGGAGGGAGGGAGAGAAACTAGCTTTGATACCATGTTAAAATTAGGGTTTTCCTTGTATTGGGCCAACCCTAAACAGGGTGGTAATATAGTTACCATACATGGGCCTCATGGGCCTGCATAACACATACTCTAACACTTATGTTGATCAGTTTGAGCATGTTCAGCAAGTTCACCAGTTAGCTATCCCACCAGCTTTTCAACTGAAGTACATAGCAAGCCAGTTATGAGAATAAGCTCTTCATCTTTGTTACCAGCTTACCGCTATGTACAGCCATGATTCTGGCATGTAAAATGGAGATCAGCTCATTTCTATTGATTTTTTTTATCAGCTGATTCATCCATTACATTGTTTAAGTTTATATATTTACTCTGAACATAAGGAAAAATGCTAATCTTGCTAACTTTCAGAATAATTAATTGCCACACCTTACCATAGTATCAGAGTCATGTATGCCAGCTGCACTGATACTAAGAGAAGGAAATTCAATAGCTGCCTTACCACCAGTTCTGACTAACATTTCATGTTCAGAAATTTCGAAGCGTTTGAAGTGTGTGTTAGCATAGGAAACAAAAAAGAGGATACATCACCTTAGTGAGCAAAGCAATATCCAATGAGCTGTAATCATCATACTTATAATCTCTCACTTGTTCAGGCTTGTAATAACTTTCCAAGCTTACAACTTCACAGCCAATTATATTTGCCATCTTCTGAGCTAAACTTGTCTTTCCTGATCCACTAGGACCACCTACAAAGAGCAAGAGGTCAAATAGTACTAACTTAAGCGCTTAAACTAAAAACCCCTGTGTAGCAAGAGCGAGCAAAAGGGAGAGGAGAGAGGGAGAGAGGGGGAGAGGGGGAGATCTGGAGAGAATGAATGCAACTATAGCAGAATATCCAAAAAGACGCAAAACTAATACTCCATGCATGCCTCAATAGTGGTGTACTCAATATTGTAGTGTCATTTGAAATTTCCAAATATTTTGCCAGTGTATAAGGTCACGATGAGCGTTAAGAAGTGGAGATGAAGTTTTTGTTATGTATAAGGTCCTGGTGGAGTTCAAGATGAGATTCCCATATCAATGAAAAGTATATATAGCATTTTTCCCAACCTCCTTATTATGTGTGCCCGATCCGTTTCCCACAATCCTTCGCCCCGTCTTGCACCCAGATTAACCCCCCGAGTTACCGCCCTTATCTCCTTTCCCAATCAAGCAGTTCTCTCTCCTCCTTCCTTCATCAACACCATAGTGCCGCTAATCAGTAATCACAGGACCCATCATTCAGATCCAGGATGCCCAGAGTCAATCTGTGGTGTACAGGGAAGGAGGGATTGGGCGAGGAGGAAAGCTGGGGTGAAATGTCATGCCAGCTTGGCAGATATCGATGACCCTCCACTCCATGGGCAACATCCTCATCTAGTCCCCCACTTTTCACTCTGGCGCCCTTTCCATTGCATCCTTTACCTCCTCTTTTCTACTTCTCTCCCATGGTGGGAAACAACACATAGCATCATCCCCATTCTCTCCCATGGGCAATGTCTGACAACAGGAAACAGTGCAAATTGTTGCAAATTTTGTTAATTGTGGTTAGGTCTCAAGGCTCAAGGTAGGTCTTTAGTTTTTCATGGCTAAGAATGATGTCTAGAGTATAATGCATCACTTAAAAGGTGCCTGCTCAGCCTTAAGGTCCTTTTTCACCACACTAGGAATGCCCCAAGAGTTAACATCACTGATCATAATCAATGTATATATCGAATCTACATTCAAATCGACACCAAGACAGCATGATACGTAATCACAATAGGAACACGAAAGCAATAAGCCCAGCAATGATATTAATACTTGGACAACCCAATTCACAAAAGTATACAGTGATAAAAATGCAGTTCTGGCTACATCTAATAGTCTATCCAAGCATGCACCACTCACACTCAGAATAAGAACATTTCTGTCCTCATAACTGTATGACTGTCTAGAGTTTTTGTCGTTTTCCAGTCAAAGAGGCTACCATCCCTGCATATCCATTCAATTAGGATACTAGGACTTCACTCCAAGTGAATATGAGAATATGAAATTGCTATTAGGATTAGGATATTTGGATTTCTAAGACCAACTGAATGGTTTCAAAGACAGAAGAATCAGGTATGCTTTTTTACCTATCAAGTACCGCAAGGTAGATGTTTGGTCTACAACTTCAGTCTAAATACTAAGCATGTTCCACTATGTTAGAAAAAGAAAGGGTGGAAGCATTACCAATCCCAACAATGACAGGGTATCCTTTGTTCTCCAACAATGCCTGACAGATAACATGATACATGTTTAATGAGATATCTATCAAATATGTATACAAGCTAACAATGCATAGGACTCATGGCAACATTTACCTGAATTGCTTGAACTGATAGGAGAAGGCCCCTATCCAGGTCATAAGAATCTGGCAGAGGAGCTAGCTGGATGTTACTTCTTGAAGAAGAATCTGAAAACATGCAGTAGATAATCATCATACTATACATTGTACTCTGTGGTCCTAAGCTATTCTACTTTTCTTTCCATGGAAACAGTTTCATGAAATTCCAATACAAAGTTAAAGTTAACAACCTGGGATAAACTGCCATTTTGCCAAAACATGTTCCTGTTCCAACTTTTTGGGCGGAGATCTCGTCCATGGTTGCATCAAGTCATCAAGATTTGTAATGTTTTCAGCAGAAACACGAATAGGTTTAGGTGCAGCAATTTTCTTTTCTTGACTTTCAGTTAGCAGTGTGCTTGATACTGGTGGTGGTGTATTAAGTCGTGGAACCCCTAAGATCAATGAGGAACTTATTAGCATGAAGGTCCGGTTGCAAACTAAGGGAATACAAGATATTATACCTTTGCTCTCCAAGATCATTTCTAAGTATGACTTTGTGATCCATGGTCCCTTTATACCAAGATTTGAAGCCTCTGCTGCAACGATCTAAATTATGTAAGTCAGTTAAATTATCAAACTTTAACCAAGGCTCAAGAACAAGTTCACAATAAACATACAAAGAAATCAGTTAAATTATACCAAGCTTTGAAGCCTCAACTACAACAATCTAAATTATGTAAGTTAAATTATCAAACTTTAATCAAGGTTCAATCACAAGTTCACAACAAACATAAAAAGAAATCAGGACATCGTTCAGAATTCATAATCATATATATATCTTTCTCTTGGAATTAAGAGCAACAATCTTTCAATTTCATACCTCTATTAAACCCACAGCATAAAAGATCCTATAGCCTAAACATTGTGAACTCTAGGTACCTTAACAGTTAGAATTTCATAAGGTTCCTAGAAGTAAACATGTATAACAAATAGTTGAAGTACACAATTGTCAAACTTAGTCATCAAATGCTTTAGATGAAAAGGTGATAATATGCATTATGGGAATACTGACTAGTCATAAGAACACCTGTAAGCCACCTAAATATTTTAAGCCAAAAGGCAGACATTACCCAAATTCAACAATTATGAATTTCAAGGACGAAATAGAACAATTTTAGCACAAGATAAAAGTTAGCATTAATCAGATTCAATGATGACCATGACATGGTAGATGTGGCAAAACCCAAAAATGGACATCATGATCTCTTAAAAATTCCTGAGAATCCAAAAAAAAATCAAGAGCACCAAAAAGCACAACTGAGTCATAACTCATCACCTAGCATAGAAGAATGTATACCTTTCTACTTGGACCTTTTAGTACCAAAAAGGTCTCGTTTAAAGTGTCAATGGTCTCTGCCGCTATCAGTAATTGATCTCTATTGACAGATATGCATGTACGCTTAAAGCTAACAACAACACTGTACCCCAAGGCCAACAATCCTCCAAGAGTTGTTCGTCCAACCTGAAATAATTCAGAAACATGCAGCACGTTCAGAAGATGACATTACGTTGCTGCAATTTTTAAGTGATACAGAGTGCTCCTATGAAACAATTTAACTCTTCATTAAAGGAGGGCTTCACCCAATTGAACTATGAAAAACACTTGCTAGTTGGGAGAGATTTAAATGTAATATAAACATTTCATCTTAAGGAGTGTAATACTGTAGAAGATACAAAAGAATATTCGAGTTTCAGTGTTGTTCTCAAATAAATTAAGATCAATTGCTACCAATAGTTTGCAGGTTTGCTGCATAAACAAACTTCTATGATAATATGTACTCCATTCCAAATTATAAGACATTTTGGCTTTTCAAGATACATAGCTTTTGCTATGCACTTAGATATACACTACATCTAGATACATAGTAAAAGCAATGTATCTAGAAAACCAAAACATCTTATAATAATTTGGAACAGAGGGAGTAATATGTAATACTTCCAGTAGTATTTCCACTTTCAGATTTACAAATTCCAATGCTTTAGATTTCATCAACCTGCACACTGATAGAGGATGAACTAGCTCTTGTATTCATTCATATTGAGTAAACCAGATTACAGGGATTTATATAGGAGCTACACTAACAGAAGAGAGAGAGGGGGAAGCACACAGGCGACAGCCGGGGAAGATTCCCAGGCATCAGCCATCTAACAGTAAAGAGAAGTAAATACTAGCAGTAAAGAGGGGGAGTAAATAGGTGACAGCCAGGGAAGGCTCCTAGGCCTCAGCCAGCTAGTAATAAAGGAAGCAGTAAACATGCTAACACACGCCCAAGCTGTCAACGTGCAGAATATAAGCAGCCTGATCCCAGCTGTCCTCGACATCTACTCCAACAACTACACCCGCTGGCGCAGTCAGATCCTTTTCATCCTCGGGAAGTACTACCTCTAGCGCCATGTCCTTGATGATGCTACCGATCATACCTTCCTAGACTGAGCACGCATGAACTGTGTTGTCCTGTCGGGGCTCTACGTATTCTACGGCAACATCTTCAGCAACCTCAAGGAGATCGTCCGGGCACACTGCACGCGCCGTCTGGCTTGCCCTAGAACACCAATTCATTTCAATCATGAACAGCGCGCCCTCTACCTCGACACCACCTTTCAAAACTTTGTCCAAGGCAACCTCTCCGTCACCGACTACTAATGTAAGTTCAAGAACATGGCACACACCTTTTGGTGATCTCAGAGGACCACACACCGTCCTCAACGTCGTCTGTGGCCTCAACGAGCACTTTGCCTCTATTGGCATGCACCTTCAGTTTAGGTGTCCCATCCCCACCTTCCTAGAGGTCCACAACGACTTGATTCAGGCTGCTCACAGTTGTAGGCATCTGGGCCTTGAGCCCGCCAAGTTTTCTATAGATTGATCATTAGACATAATAGGCAAGGATATCTGACATTAGTCATACTTTTATAAACCAACCGTAGATCATCCTTGCCTGTATATGCCCCTGTACTCTACAGGCCGTAATCAATCTACTGTTCTCTCGTGTATTAAAATTGCTTTCAAATCTATTTCCCTCAATCTCCTCAACCAAGCACAGAGCAGTCAGGGCTCGACTCTGGCCCTTAGTCGCCCCCTGTTACAAGTCAAAGCCCTGTGCTCATTCGAATAACTCTGGGAGCTTTTGGTTGATATGAAAAGAAGGCAGCAGTTACATTTTCCACAAAGAATCACCAAGTATACAAAGGGCAGGCACAGCTTGGTGTGAAGTTACTAGATGTGATAATTCATTTTATTTCCAGGGCACTAATGTAACCATAGTTTTGAGTATGTATTGTTGCCCATGTAACAGCTCTCCTGCATATTTGAGGAAAATAGCCTAACATCTATTGCATGCCTGGCATACTGTTAGTTTGCACTGTGCTCTAAACACTGGCAGTACATCTATTGCAGCCTAACATCTTCACCTTAGTAAGCCACACGTATTATTTTGCCAGAATGACAAACCAATGCAAGTTTTCAGTACTCGGCAACTTAAGGAAACACAAAACAGATCCTTTGAAGATAAGTGTATACCTCAAACTCAGCTTTTGGACGGATTATGAAGTACTTGTCAACAATCCTCTGGTCTCCGAGAGATAGGTAGTATCTTATTCCACATTGCCTAACCTTAATCCAATCATCAATCTTCATTTCTTCAGAAGCAAAAGGTGGCCTAAGGTACATCTCAATAAAGCTGGAATAATTTAAAAAACAGTTGTCACAAACTAAAAACATTGATGAAGGTACAAGGGAACTTTAAAAAGGTTGTCAGGATCCTGATCTAGGTAGTATCTTTACCATTTGACTGTAATCAATCATACTACATGCCTCTGCCTTCAAGACCACCGAGAAAGTCCATGCACTGAATCTTGCAGTAAGCTGCCTAGAATACCCTCACTGTTAGGGCAAGCTCCCTGTCTACCTGGCGCTAGAGTCCGACGACAGCACGCGGGACTTGGGGCGCTAGCTGCCACCACCCCGACTACCGCCCACAGCCTAGGGACAACCATGACAATTGAAACCCGTACCAGGATGCACGAGATGGCCACTACGTTCGCCAAGTAGCACCAAGACTACAATGATCTCGATGGCATGTTCGACAGCAAGGAGGATCCTCCCTTGGCTCAACCGTTACAAGACGCTCTTCCGGGGTCCACACATGCCGTAACATCTTGGGCGTGGCTCGAAGAAGCTTCTCCATCGCTCGCTCCTCGTCGAGGTTCCTCTCGCCGTGGAGGATCATCTACTACTTCAGCGTGGCGAGGCGAAGAGGAGAAATCTTCTATCTGCTCCCTCGGACAAAAGGAGAGGTTTTCCCACTCCTTGCGCAGACACTGCAGCGTGGCACGGCAGACACGATCAACGCCGATGCGTGCCGCGGCGATGGAGTCCCACGCCTCCTTGGCGGAAGGCTTGTCCGCGAGCGACACCTGCATCCCCAGCGGAACTCAGGCGATGATGGCCTCCAGCGCGCGTCGGTCGTCGTGGTACAGGAGATCACCGTACTCGACGGCGTCCCAGATTTGGCGCCCCTGCATCTTGAGTCGCATGAGCGTGCTCCACTCATGGTAGTTCGACTTCGTCAATTGCAGCCACGGGGTCCTGCGCCGCCGTCCTTGTACACCGTCTAGATCATCGCTGATCCGTAACGGCCTCCGCTTCCAATACGGCGAGCAGGTAACGGGCTCCGCGACGGGTTCCCGCGGCGTGGATCAGGGCTCCTTCGCCGGTGCGCGCGTGGCTCCCAGTCATCTCCGCGCGGAGAGCCGCAGCCGTGGCGGCCGCCTCCTGAGCTGCTGTTGCTGCCCGCCGCGCCGCCTGCGCTGCCTGCGCGGTTGCGGCCTCTGCCGCTGCCAAGCGCCTGGCACGATCAGCGCCTGGGTTCACCACGGCGCCAGCCTCTGGGTTGGCGTCCACGGCGTCGCCGGAGATGGCTGCTGCTGCTCTGGCTCTCTGGCTTGAGGTAGACATGGCTCCTAGGCCCTCTCAACCTGGCTTCGATACCAATTGTTGGCATGGACAAGTTGCAAAACTGAATTTGGACTGCCAGAGGACAGCTTGGCCTAGAGGCCGCTTGGATTGAATTGACATGCAACAAGTACTCACACAATACGAGGAGGGGTTGCTGCATATATAGCTTAGAGAGTAGACAGCACCCCAACATACCCTGACCACTTTTAACTGCCTAAAGCAAAATTGTCTAGCAGCAACTTGGTTCTCAAGGCACCATGTTCAGCTTGGTTGCCAAGGAACCTATTAGGTAAAGTAAAACTCAATTACAGTAAAGTAAATGGTAACTGGGCTAACACTAGGCTAACCCCTGTCAATACGGAAAAAATTCGCTGCGCGATGGGTTCAGCCGGGCGTGCGTACACCCCCTTGCCCGATTGATGCCGCGTGTGCCCAGACTTCATCGCACGGCAGCTGTACATGATCTTTCAATTGGCTCCAAATTAGCAAAGGCTTGCTCCAAATCGGCTCGATCCCTTGCTTCCCATCACAACCCTTCTCAGCTCGGCCCCTTTCTTCCCATCGCAAGTTCGCAACACTCCTGTAATCTCGCCGTCGTCGATCTGTGCACAACTGCCACCAACGGCATCAATTCCAGCCTTCCTGGTGCACAGGATGAAGCCTCCATCACAAGAAGATGATGCCATCAGGTTAACACTAGTGATGTGTCTTCTTGGCCTCCATCACCCGCCGTGGAGGCTGCTTGATTCCTGGAAGCGGACGTGACCACGTGCAAGAGCCTGCACTGTTCTAGGGCTCGAATGCTCGATGCAATCGGGCAGTTAGTTGGCTTCCTCTCGTATTCTCGTGAGAAAAAACAAACTCGCAGGAGCCGAACAGATTTGGAGCCAAGCCATCTGCTAATTTGGAGCCAAGCGAAACATCTTGTACACTGTGTGTCGTGCGATGAAGTCTGGACACACGTGGCATCAATCGGGCAGGGGGGTGTACGTGCGCCTGGCTGGACCCATCGTCCACCCAACTTTTTTCCGTCAATAACACCGCAAGCTGTGGTATGCATCGCTGCACCTGACTGGCACAGCCCAACTCTGGTACTATTTGTTGGAGCTCACCGGAGATGCCCCATCGTGGAGTTGCTTTGCACAACTTGTTCTCCAGCGCTTAGGGCTGCCCATGACCAAAGAGATTGCCACGCTCCGTCGCACGGGATCAGTGCATGACTACTCCAATCAGTTCGTGACCTTGGAGTGCCACGATGTGGAACTCATGGAGTCATAACAGGTCCAGTTATGTTGCACTTCATTTGCCACAGACCCTCAACAATGCCGTCATGCTGGCCACGCAGGCCGGACCTGGCGTTCGCTGTTGGCTACGTCAGTCGGTTCATGCAACGACCGATGATGGACCATCAGCGGGCCATCAAGAGGATCCTCCACTATGTTGCGGGCACCTCCGACTACGGCTTGCACTACCCGAGGTGCCCCAGCGCGGAGCACTTCATCGGGTACAGCGACAGTGACCTCGCCGGTGACATCAACACAAGCAAGAGCACCAGCGGGACGCTGTTCTTCTTGGCAAGTGTTTGATCAGCTGGCAGTCGGTCAAGCAGCAGGTGGCGACTCTGTCTAGTTGTGAGGCGAAGTACACCGCTGCCACTGCCGCTTCAACTAAGGCTCTGTGGCTGGCTCGGCTGCTGGGTGATCTCCTTGGCAGAGACGCACAAGCAGTGGAGCTCAGGGTGGACAGCAAGTCCGCCTTGGCCTTGGCGAAGAACCCCGTCTTCCATGAGCGCGTCAAGCATATCAGGATCAAGTACCACTTCATCAGAAGCTGCTTGGATGAAGGGAGCATCAAGGCCGGCTACATCAACACCTAGGATCAGCTCTACTTCAACACCAAGTCCCTTGGGTGGGTCAAGTTCTAGGAGCTTCGCTCCAGGATTGGGACAGCTCAAATTCCCCAAAAGGCACACACAAGACTTAGAGGGAGAATGATAGACCTCTATAACTCTTGTGCTTATCTAGAGTAGTTGGTGGCTGTGTCAGCACCCTTATCTTCTTATCCTAATAAGATCTACTTTAGTAGTTGGAATATGTTCTAATCCTTTATTAAGGACCAAGTATACTACTCTATATGTATCCCCGACCTGCCATGTTTTGTGACAAGGCTAAGTAATGGAAAATATCTAACCCCAAACCTGTGTCTATCTCTAACAAATGGTATCTAGAGCCTAAGTTCATCTGGGTTCTACCTTACCCTATCCCAATCTCATCGCCATGACTCGCCGGTCCAACCGCTCCCACTCCATTCTCGCAGAACAATAATATGGTGCCAGCAGGCAGCCACACGACACCAGCAGCGGATGACGCACGCACGGCCAGGGAGGTGGATGCGCATGCAGCACGCATCGAGGAGGCGGAGCGATGGGAGCAGGAGGCGGTGGACCGGGCGGCGGTTTCTGCTCGGACAGAGCGGCTCGCAGCCGCTGAGCTCGCAGCCGAGCGGACTGTTGAGACGACTAGGGAGGCCACAACGGCTGCTCAGGTGGCGGCTGCAGCTGCTGCCGCTCTATGACACAATGTAGGGACACGAGGCAGGCGACCGCGACGTGGACTCGGGACACGCGCAAGACGGACGCGATGCGGACACACGAGACGTGCGGGATCCACGCGTCAGGCGCGAGCTAGAGGCCCAGCGGCATCAGGAGCGGGCGGCGTGACTGGAGGCAGAGCGGGACTTCGCTGCACGGGAGGCACGGGTGTGGAAGGCGGAGCGGGACTTTAGTAGTTGGAATATGTTATAATCCGTTCTTAAGGACCAAGTATGCTACTCTATATGTATCCCCAACCTGCCATGTTTTGTGGCAAGGTTGGAAAATATCTAGCCCTAAACCTGTGTCTATCTCTAACAGCCTCTACTAGCGACAACAATGTCCACAGCGGGTAGTGCCCAGCATCGCGCTGATGGCTTGTGCTACTACTGTGATCATAGGTACATCACAGGACACCGTTGCAAAAAATTGTTCATCATTGAGGTCATGGACTCGAGTATACGAAGGGGGACTTTGCCACCTCCATGAGGGACGAGCCATGCATTTCCCTCATGGTGCTCATGGGTGCCCGCTCTCTAGGATACCAAACCATCAAGGTCTACACCAAGCTAGGCCCCCACAAATTCATCGCCTTGCTGGACTCTGGTTCGACACATAATTTCATCAACGTCGATATGGTGCGCCAAGCGGGCATCTTCGTTGCTGGCAACGCTGGTAATCCACCTGGCGTCATCTAGGTGAGATGGGGCAACGCACTCACGAGCCGCGGCAGCTGCGCAGAGCAACAGCGGCGGCATATTCCTCTTCAAGGGTGTAGGAGGGCAGCGTGGATGCCTACATGTGCATCTGCGGCCACATGCGTAGCAATGGCAGCAGCTACCTCCAGGAGTCCAGGGTGGCATTTGGCATGGTCACGCGGTCACAAGCAGCGGCAGTCAGCGGCATGCGTCGCGGCATCAGCAACAGTGGGCAAGGCGAACGCGGCACGCTCTGCTTCGAGTGGCAAGGACGCGCTCCTGGGTGATAGCTGCTGCACGGGCAGCAACGGCAGCGACCTCCTCCAGGCCGGCCTTCGCCTTGGCCGCAGCAGCGGCAGCCGCACGCCCGATTGTGGCAGCTTGCTCGTGCTCAGCCTGCCCAGAGGTAGCAGATGTGGCAGTGGGAGATAACGCCTCACGAGCCATGGAAGGAGGACAGCGGAAATTAGAGGGTGCAGAAGGAAGAGATCATAAGATCTCAGGAGTCTCTTGCGCGCTGGGCAGAAACCTAGAAGGCAGCCATCAGCTATTAATAGCAGATATTAAACATGGTAACAATCCTGAGCACCAATAGTTAATGATTCTATTAAGTTCATATCCATTGACCGATCTAGGTTAAGCCCAAGGCTCCAAACTGTACAATTGCAGGAATGTACACTCCTACAATCTATATCACCATATTGACAACCTTAAACCCTCCGAACAACTCCAGCTGAGTGGACCAATAAATTAAGAGGGTGAAGAGGAAACATGAACTCACTTCTCAGTTTCCGCTTTATTTTGTTCAAAAGAATACAACTTCTTGCCATCTGATGACTACAATAAAACACAAAAAGTTAAAAAAACGAAGAATATAAAAAGATGGAATGAGTAACCAACTAACCATAGCTACAAATTGTGTACCACATCAAAAATCACACAAGCTCATACTGCAATATGAAGAAAAATAAATAAATAAAACAGTCCAAAATGAAACATAGGCTGTTATTATGACAATGTTGAAATATAAAACACCTAATTCAGTGAAGGACTTCAAACCCAATATTTAAATGTAACATGGGTCCATAACTATGCATTTCTGGTACTCATTGGCCACATGTACAATTTTCTGAAAGCACTGTGCTCTCCAAGATCAACATTTTGCACAATTAGCATTTGCAATTTACAGTTCGATTTGATAATGCGTAGACAAAGCACCACAATACTAAATGCATCTGTCTGCAGAAGCAGCACTCCCAAATTAAGATTTCAATATGTTAGATTATCCTAGAGTACTGTGCTAGTATCTCCTTGGTTCCTGTGTATGTGCTATTTACTCCTAATTACTCAGTTGTACGCCACCCTATGTGGCTAGAGTAAACTGGCCCCTTGGGCCTC
>Ga0182004_10003645_pt1 | contig 12279 bp, 10 predicted proteins | sample Sormic07211540_1_FD_120479 | JGI IMG/M metagenome (GOLD analysis project Ga0182004, IMG submission 120479) | Endophyte microbial communities from Sorghum bicolor roots, Mead, Nebraska, USA - 072115-40_1 MetaG | ecosystem: Host-associated > Plants > Roots > Unclassified | place: USA: Nebraska... | reverse complement strand
TAATCATGGAGTAACTAGGCTTAAAAGATTCGTCTCGCGATTCTCAACTAAACTGTGTAATTAGTTTATTTTTTTATCTATATTTAATATTTCATGCATGTGTCCAAAGATTCGATGGGATGGGTGAAAATTTTTTGGGTGGAGAACTAAACAGGGCCTGGAGAAATTGCAAGAGCAGAACCGTGGTTGATGACTAGGCTGACCTTTCCACCCTAAGCCTGACGTATACAGTCAAAACCTGTAGTAATTTTTGTTGCTTATTACTAGCTTCCAGCTTTTGGTACGTTAGTGTTAAAAGCTGTAAATTTCGTTACTGTGTTGGTTATCTAGTTGCAGCACACTTCCGTAGCACTGACAGATTCAGATGGCAAATAACCAAAGGCGTAGTGGGTTCTTTTCGTTCTTTATTTACTTTTCAAACATGCATGCTAGATCGATGTTAGTGAAGTACAGTATGTAGCTTTGAGCAGCGGGACCTCATACCGCCCCCTGTGGTGATTGGTGAATAGGTCCTCCCTCCATGAAGTAATTCATGTCGTTCGCTAGGCTGAATATATTTTCTTGCTTAAAAATTCCTTCAGATCCAATTAGTACATTCGTGAACTTTGTTTGCTTTTTTTAAATTTTTGATATGGCGAAAAAGCAACTGTGCTTTACATCCTTATGATCTGGTCACTCCTGGTAGTGGATGAAGTGCTGCGGAGTAATCTATTAAGTGAAACTGTTTCTGATTACGCAGGAAATGGGCTTATCTCTATTTACAGCTGGACATCTGACATACACTACTTTTTTAATAAATATAATAAACAGGATAAGACCAATGCAAATAGTCTGTGAAAGCTATCCCATAACCTTGCACTAATGTAAATGCGGGTTTAACACTGGTGAGTGGAAAGCCATTTCGAGCTGCAATGCTGTATGACCTCTCGTTGCCGGGTCGTCTCGATTAAATGCTCTCTCCACGAAATGCCGATACGTATCAATCCTCAGGTTTGAACTATCCTTGTTTGGTTTGCCATCAGTAATGGCGTGGGGCATATTGCTCTAGTTTTGCTGGGCCTTGTTTACTTCCACCCAAAAACCCAAATTTTTTTAAGATTTTCCATTACATCGAATCTTTAGACGCATGCATGAAGTATTAAATATAATTAAAAATAAAAACTAATTTCACAGTTTGGTTGGAATTGACGAGATAAATCTTTTGAGCCTAGTTAGTCCATGGTTAGACAATAATTACCACAAACAAACGAAAGTGCTACAGTGTCACGAAATTTTTTCCTTTGGGAACTAAACAAGGCCCTGGTCTGTGTTGTGGAATCTTGCAAGTGACTAAATATGATCTTGTACTTGTAGTTTCACAAAAAAATGCTTTCCTTGCAAACTAGCACAACTGGTTAGATTTCGTGTTATGGAACCTGTCTAATTGGGTTTAAGTTTTTGACCTGATGTATGTGCTCGTATTTTTTAGACTTATTAAGGTTTAGCTATGTTATTCTTTCAGTGATAGGTGATGTGTCCATTGACAACACATGTGGTGATTTCGTTAACTCGAGATTGTGGACCGTGTCTTTTAAATGTTTTTATTGGAGTAGAGTGTGAGTGCGTGCGTTCATATATATATATATATATATATATGAGAGTTTGTGTTTGTAAAAAGAAAACTAGAGACACTTTCCTAACAATTCCAATTGATGTTTAAGAGTATTTTTCACATGTACCCCTTTCTTCAATCCCCTTTATCTTGTTATAGATGAATCCCATTTTTTCCCCTCACCTCCTTTACCAACCTTGACATGTGGATCCCGCATTTTAGTGGACTATATTTTTCTTGAGTCTTTTTTCTCTCCCATCCAATCTCTCTCGTCTTGAACCGACCAAGCTTGCTAAGCCCTCTTCTCACATCGTTGTGGGGCCTGTCAGACAACGGTGCTGGCTCGTATACATATTTTCATAGAGGAATATTCAATGCAATGCAGGCAGCAGGCTGCCTTTGGCCCAAACAAATGAAGGTACCATAAGGGATCGGCTTCGGTTCCCGTCACATGGCCGTTGGTGTCTATCTAATGTGTAGATGCAGGCGATGCCGGGTTGGCGGGCGATGTGCAGGCGCGGGTGGTGCTGGTAGGGTACGGTGAGTGATGCATAGGGCAGCGGTTGTGGGCGGTGCTGATGTGGTGGTTGTGGGTACTGGGAGCGTGGGCGAGGGAGTTTGCTAGGGGTGGCTGCGGCGTGGCGAGGTCCGGGGATGGTGGCAGTGAGGCCACACATGTGTGAAGGATGTTATGGGCGTTTGGCTGATAAGCTATATTAGAAAGAACTGTTGGCTAATTTATTATGAGAGAAAAGCACTGCTGAATGGCTGACACAAGACGCTTGGCAGCTTTGTTACACAGATTAGGTGTGTGGTGACACAGATGTGGAAGATGAGGCTGCACATATGTTGAGGACGAGGGTGGGGTGGTGCAGCCGGTGTGGTGGCCGCTAACGAGTTCCTGCAAGCCATGTGTGCAATGCTGCAACCAACGGGGAGGGTAGCCATGTGTGTAGCCGCGATTTTAAATCAAAATAGGCGAAGAAGGTGGAGAACATACTTCATTGGTGAGGACAGACTTTATTTGCCCCCTTCCATTAATACTGTTCTCTAATTTGTTGTGAGAGAAAAACAATGTTGAATGACGGGTACATTTGGCAGGCTTTCATCTCTCATTGGATTGGTTGCTTCATTTTGTTATGGCTGTCGAGTCCTATCCTACTCCTACCTATCTCGTCCAACGTTGCGCGCTCTCCTTTTCTTTCAATCGTCGGTCAGGATCAAGACCGAACGATTTTGAGATGAATCAATCAATCAGAATGGATTCCAAAGAATTCACCTGCTTGCTCCGCCAGTTGCCTAGAGAGCGGCAGCTAGCCAGCTACTGCCATTCGATCGCGTGGCGTGGTACGCACAAGAAGCCATTGCCCGTTGCCCTGTGCTTCCCCTGAGCCTGAGCGCAATAGGAACACACTTCGCTCGCCCCTGATAGACGGCGGCGTCCTCCGGTGGGAGTACGGAGCATTGCGAATGGTTGAAGGAAGCATCCTAGCTTGTACGAGGGATTTGAACGGGCGCTTGCACTCCGGAGATGCCTGATTTGTGGTTCGGCTTCCACAGGCTGCAAAGTTTAGTTACTTTCAGATTCTCCGTCTCTGGTTCGTTAAGCGAAGTGATAAGCCGGCTAAAAAGCCATCACCAACTGCCGGTTAACGGTTCAGGTCCACAGAATTGAGTTTCTTTTTTCTTGCTGCATTGGGCTCCTCCACATCATCTGGCTCTATATAAGATGGTGTTCCTCGTAGCTCTAGACTCATCACCAGCTTCGGCCTATATGATCTTTCTACCGTTAGCACCTTTTCTATAGCTAGGCTCGTTGCAAGTGCTAGCGGCTGCACGAGTGATAGGACTGGCATTGCAGCTGCACAGCTCACGGCTTGGCGAGTGTCCACCCAGGACCACCGAAGCAAGAGCGATGGCGCGTACCGGCGCGAGTCACCTTGGCCACCTGCTACTCCTCGTCGTCTTGCTGCTCTCCACGGTCCTGAGCTCCGACTCGGCTCGGGTTCCGAGAGCACGACCGGACGCGCTGCCGGCCGGACACGGACAGCCGGCAATGGCCGAGATGAGGGTGCTGGGCGAGGGGCAGAGCAGAGGGGTTCCGAGAGGACGACCGGACGCGCTGCCGGCCGGACACGGACAGCCGGCAATGGCCGAGATGAGGGTGCCGGGCGAGGGGCAGAGCAGAGGCCCGGCGTTTGGCGTGGCGTCGTCGCACGAGTCCAAGCGCCTGAGCCCCGGAGGCCCGGACCCTCAACATCATTAGGTGATGATCACCGTGATGAGTTAGCTCGTGTCTTACCTCTGGAAGATCGCCAGGAACGGTTTCTTAATTATGTGTCGTCGCCTCGTCGGATGAGAGAGTTGATGTGGCCTGTGGAGATCATCAACAAGCATGACATCTTTCTAAGTTCTTATTTGGATGCTCGTGTATCCACGGTAATCTATATGTGTTGAAGTGAGTTGGTGTGGAACTTCAATCTATGTGTTACACATAGATTGAAATAGATACATTGATATTTAATAAGCCCTAAACATTCGTCAGATACTATATCCCTAGGTGTTCATGTTTGTTGGGTTGTATAAGTTTTTGTTTGTATTTCTCTTTTCTTCGTACTTTGTTTACCGGTTTGTAACTGTAGCACCCTTTTCCAGGTTCTAACTTTTTCATGCTCCTACTTAATGATACAGTGCTCTTTTTCCGTTATCTTTTTAAAGGGTTCATTCGTTTAGTCCTGCATGCTTTACATTTTTTTTGGAGCTGCACTGTTCAATCGGTCGTTCGAAAAGAAAAGGCAGAATGCAGGAGACTGTGCTACTACCTAACGCCATTAGCCCATTCCAGATACATGCATGATTTCCGTAGCTATCTCTAACAAAGAGTCAGAGACAATGCAAAGAAAACAAAGCCTCCCAATGCAAAATGTTTAAAGCTTGTACCAAAATTGCATTGCATGACCAATGCATTCTTTGTGTCTCGGGTTTCAACTCTAGCTTTCTTCCATAAGACAAGCTCATTCGCTTTCCTCATTTAAGTGATCACCAATTCACCATATATTTAAGATGCAGCATTGAGAGAGGCCCGCCTAATACAGATATCTTTTGAATAGGCTATCCAACTTTTGTTTTGTGCTGTATTGCTGGCAGAGCCCGTAATGCCACAGCGACCCCATGCCCCGAAACCTCATCATTGATTAGCCTAAACAAAAGTTCGCTCGATGCTTGACCACAAAGTAAACATTTCTATCAAATGATCCATTTTTAGATGGAACATATAAACATTAGAAGGTCGGTTTGGGGACTAGAGAGCTTTAAAAGCCAATCCGAAGGATCAGCCGTGAAGCCCATATCCCACTGTAAATTAAGTAAGGCATTGTTTTTAGCCACCTCAATCTATATGTATTGAGTGAAAAATACTAATTTTTACTCTAAAGGCATATGCAATGGTGCTAGCTGACGTGAAGGTGTGATATAAAAGCAAAGACTACTCCGTTTTTTTTTTCTAAAAATTCGGTCAATGTTTTAAAAGTTTGACTTAGGAGTTAGGACAACTCTAGAAGTCGAAACTTTCATAGACAGAGTGAGTATTTTGTACATATTTATTTTTCCATGTATTATTAGACCTACATGCTACTCTTTTAGATTCTTAGACTATGTGAAATAGATAGACTATTTGCTTGTCTCTAGTGACTACTCCATATTCTACTTTTTCCCTATATCCACGTTAGAATAGCTAGCCAAATAGCTAGTTGTTGTTGGCGATGCCCTAATCTACCGTAACATGTATGGAGTTAGGTGGATATATACTGAGTGTAGCCAAATAAAACTTATTAGGTTATACATACACCGACAGTACAAATAGTAACTACTCTGAAAATACAAGTGACTGGTTCTTTTAAATTTGCTTTCCCCCACTAGGAAACTAGCAACCATTTACATGCCTACTATAGTAGTAGCAAGGCTAAGATGGAAGTTATTATTCTAAATTCTAAATTATTTTATTTTTTCTACATACATAGATTTTTGTTTATGCTATGATATGCATCTAGATATATATAGTATACATCTATATGCATAGTAAAATCTATGTCTAGAAAATCCAAAACGACTTAGAATTTAGGATGGAGGGAGATTTAACACTTGTTGAAGAGATGCAAATATCATAAGTCTAGCTATGTTGAAGAGATACGGCATAGCAACGGATATATCCCCACTCACTGTGGGAGGCATTCTTGATTATTAATATAATTTCTTCTCAGAAAGCAGCAAGTTTCTCCCGTCGCCTATAGAGAAGAGAAAACTTTCACTATCACCCGCACCGCGACGTGCGTCGTCACGATCTTTACGTGCGATAGGTCGTCTCTCAATGAAAAAAAGGTAAAGAGATCAAAAGTTCTCCCCATAAAAAACGTGCAAAAACCAAACAACTTTTCAGTACACCTCCGGATCAAAGAAAAATATGCAGTGTGCTGCATCTGAATATGCAGTTGCCAGGTCTTAACCAAATCGGTCGTTGGAGTTGGTGCCGTCACGACCAAACCCTTTCTCGTTTTCTGCTCGTTTTTTTGTTCTCGCATGGGGCCTTTTCCGGGAGCCTTTTGGCTTGCCCTATCGCCGAACGGATGCGCGAGTAGAATATACGCTCCTCTGTGGCTAAATGCGATATATGCGACTCTTCAAATTTTCGTAATGCCAGTTGACTCCAGGTTTGTATATTTGATGATCGCGGAAAAGAGGAAACGATCCTGTAGTCCTCGTCAGACTGTACTGCATGCGTTCGTCTGCACGAGGTGATTGGCGATTCCCTTTTTTTCCTGTGTGTGTGATCGCCTCAGCTGATTTATTGAAAGGGACATGAATGCGATTCTAGCTAGTAGTACTATGATTTTGTGCTGTTTTTATATGCTAGTTGAAGCGCAAAGAAGGTGAGAGGGTGCGCACTTGAGATTCTTTTTTTTATGTGAACTGTGTGTGGGCTGTGCTAGTAGTGAACTTCGACCCTCATCCCTCACGGGTGCGTGTCGCTACAGGGGGTTGGCGTAAGGTTTTTATCTTCCTCAACTGTTCATCTCTTCTTCCTCGATGAACCGCACCAACTAGCTGCCTCTTTAAGCCCCTACCGCCGTCCACTCCCACCATTCCACCTTCTTCCAACCCTAAACTCAATCGGAGGAGTAAATATTGCCACCTTGCCCCCAAAGCCAACACCGCCCACCTGATTGCTTTCCATTGCTCGCGCGGTGACGCCCTGGCCACCTCGTTTACCGTCCCTCAAAACCTGCCACCACCATCGGACCAACCGCCACTGTCGGGCTCTTCCCTTTCTAAGCCTGTCGGCTATGAAGGGTTCTCCCGAAAATCCGAACCCTAACCTCAAATCATGCCATCCCCATCGCTTCCTCCACCGCCCCAGCCTGTGGCGACCTCGAAGCTAGCCATCTCGCTCACCACCCACCCCTCCCCATTCTGATTTCACCAACATCCTTGCGCGTGTATCACTTGGAGTAGCACTGCACATGCACCAAATAAATATTGTGAGGAGTACATGAAACTATGTTTAAGATATATCTATTTTGTGAATGATGTAAATCAAAAAAATATGACAAGCACATACACTCAAAATATACTTCAATGCCAAGTTTTTGTTTTCGTACAACTTTTAGATATTATTAAAATTATTTTGTAGTAATCTAAAGCTAGAAGATTAAATTATCCCTACAAAATAACTGAATTTTCATCTACCTTCACGACAAGGCCTTGAATGGACAATATAAGCTCAAATATACATTTATGTATTTTTAGTATTATTGGAGTACACGCAATTTAACTTGGAATTTCTGCCCCTATATGCATGCAAAAGTTTGTTTAAAATATATAAAAAAATAGTTAATCATTTCAAAACAATATATCATCAAGTCGGTGCAGTACACGCAGAAATCAGGCGAGCAGATAAGCAAGACAAGCACCGCCACACCGGCCGGAACGAAGATAACAATAATAACAAGTAGCCCAACGCTAACACTCGAGTACGTGATCCAAAAAAAAAAAAATCAAAGTGAGAGTCCTGCTCGTCCACCACACATGCATGGGCGGGCAGACAGCAACCTATTATTAACCTGACGCGCCAACGATTCCAGCATCTCGATCGATCTTGTTGGCGGCGACTTGTACCGCCAGGTCGGCAAAAAAGAACACTAGTATACTCGCATGTACAATCAGCGAAAGGTATAGGGCACTCCTGTCGACTAGTGCATCTTACACGGCTGGCTACAACTTAGCTATCTGCATATATACATGGCAGGATAGTGGCAGGGACGATCTAGCTATCGATTAGGTCCGAGATCGATGACAGAAAACGGGATACAGTCGGATTTTGAATCGTTATTAGTCACACCGACCATTTATCCGTTCGTCTTGGCATGCACATTCTGCTTGCATATACAACGGCCGCCACCATAGTTGATAGGTATGGTGCGGATTCATTATTGCTAATGAGAGTAATTCCAAGAGCTTGGTTATTTTTATTATGGAGATTATTTTAGAATTTGCATAGCAAAAAGTAAGTTTCAACAGATATATAACAATTTAGTGTAGAGCTCCACCATTGAAAAAAATAAAACTACATATAGAATTCACCTAGATCCATCGTGGAGCAGCTCCACCGTGAATCTGAGATTCGGCAAAGTGTTTTTGTACAACTCCACCTCCTTCTCTCTCACTTCCACCTTGCCCGCACGCAGCAGCTCTTCACCCTCTCTTTTCCCTCTTCTTTCTCTCGATACTTTTCCTCAATGAAAAAAACACAAACGCAACAACCATGGCGCGCGAGGGCGGCGCCACGGGTCTAGCGGGTGCGGCCGGCCAGGTCATCAACGTAGACTAATTACAGTAGATACAAATGATATAAGAGCATGTCTAACAGTTTTGCATATTGCTTTTGCATTCTTGATTTTTGTCAAAATTCACAAAAACACATCTCCAACAGTTTTGCATATTGGTTTTTGTATTTTTGAAAACTTGGCAAATTCCAGAGGAGGCTTGACATTTATGCAAGTCCGTCCGCGACTTGGCAAACACCAATCTGCCACGACTCCCGCGTGCGACCGCGACTCCCACGCGCGATCGGAAAACCCCCAAATCCACCACCCCTTCCTCTCCCTCTACATCGCCATGGCGCACGCGGGCCTCGCCACCGCGCTGCTCGTGCTCACCGACTTTCTTCGCCCGCTGCAGTGGGTGCTGCTCTGCTCCGTCCCACTCTGCAAGACGCAGCACGCGCTCGTCGCCTTCTGGGAGCCCTCGCTCCGCGTCGGCCTTCAGCGCCGCACTGCTCGCGCTGCTGCTCGCCGACGCGCGCGTCGTGCTCCTGCGCCGTCCGCTCCCGGACTCGCCGGCGTTCTCGCGCCTCCTCCGCTGGCTCGTCTCCTTCTTCTTCTTTCTTGTCCTCTTTGAGCGCCTCAACGCGAGTGGCGGCGGACTTTCTCAACGTGAGTGGCGGCTGACTTCTTGAACGCGCGAAGAAAGCCCGCGAACGGACCGAGACCGCGCGTGAAAACTTTCAGCAGCTGGGTCTACATTTTGGTAAATGGCAAGTCAGATTTGCAAAACTCTCGAATATGTCTTATTTTTCTCCTTCTCATTTGCTTTCCAGAGTTGGTAAACTCCAACAAATAGCAAAAAAAAGCAAAACTGCTAGAGATGCTCAGTAAAAACCACAATAATAAGGTCATAGAAGACCAAATACTTCCAAGTTAGGCAACAAGATAGAGTATTGTTTCAGTGGGGGAAATTATGAAATCAGTTTTATAATAATTTTCTAAGTTAAAATAAATTATATAATATTACACTAGATTTTAGGATTTTTAGTTACATAATTTTTCAAGAAGAAAATACTTTGATTTACCTCCCAACAGTTCAACTGTCCCAAAGGAGACAAGGATCTCCTTCGTAATAACACAGGCCGCCAGCCCATGTAGGCACGGCCGGCCCATCGCGTGCAGCGGTGCAGGTCATTCTCAAAAAAAAAAAAAAAATCTCATATTGCTGCTTCTACTCAAAAAGGAGAAAAAAAAACTCATATTGCTGCAATGCTGGCCCAGTTGCCCGCGCGCTAAAAACAACTGCAAACTCCATTCCATTCAATCAAATCAAAAGGGAAATCCACCGAGGCCAGAGACGCGCCGACGCCGATATTCAACGCACCTGCGCCGCGCCGCCGCGCGCTTCCCACAACCTTCCCCATGCCGCGCCCGCCGCTTGCTCGACCTCGACGGGATGCCGCGTCCGAGCCCGCCGCTCTCGGCGTCCCTCTTCAACTCCCTCATTGCCTCCCGCGCCCGCGCCGGTCGCGTGGTCGACGCCCTCTCGCTCCTCGCGCGCATGCTCGCTGCCGGCGTCGCCCCGACCGCGTTCACCTTCGCACCGATCCTCGCCTCGACTTCCGCCACCGCCTGCTGTGCCGCGCAGCTGCACTCTCACATTCTCAAGAGCGGCTTGCTCCACTGCGAGCCCTACTCGGGGACCTCGCTAGTGGGGTTCTTCGGGCGGAGAGGACGGTTCGACGACGCGCTCAAGGTGTTCGGTGAAATGACCGTGAGGAGCATTGTCACCTGGAACTGTCTCATCTCTTCGTTTGCACAGTTTGGACACAGCCGCAATGCAGTGTCCTGCTTCAGGGAGCTCGTGAGAAGTGGCGATGGCTTGTTAGATGGCTCGTTTGTTGCAGTATTGCCTTCGTTTGGGTTGCCAGAGCAAGTTCATGGTGTAATGAAGAAAATTGGAATGGATTCTGTCTCAGCAGCTGCAAATGCATTGCTGAATTCATACTGTACTTGCAGTGCAATAGATGCGGCAGAGAAGCTATTCGATGAGATAATGGTTAGAGATGTGGTTTGTTGGAATACAATGATAACTGGTTTTGCAAGGACTCATGTCCCAGAGAGAGCTTTTGAGCTTTTCTTGAGTATGCAACGTCAGGGCATTTTTCCAAATGAAGTTACATTTGCCAGTGTTCTCTATGCTTGCACAGTTATAGATGGACACGAACTTGGGAGGTTTGTTCACGCAAAAGTTATCAAGCGCAATCTCGGCACAAGTGTGTTCGTGAACACTTCATTGGTTGGTTTTTATGCAAATTGTATTAGTAGAAAGGATGCTCATAAAGTGCTTGAAGGGGTTCCTGGAAATAGCACCACGTGTTGGAATGCTTTGATTTCTGGTCACTCTGATTGTGATGATCCAACTTGTTTGGTTATTGTGAGAGACATGCTGCGATCAGGGATTAAACCGAATGAAGTTACTTTTTCTTCATCTCTCAAGGATTCAACACTTTTTGATCTCCAGCAGGTTCACTCATTGGTCATAAGATTGGGTCATGGTGGTAATGACTATGTTTCAAGTGCTATCATATCATCGTATGCTTCACATGGCATTATTGTTGATGCCTTGTCTTATGGAGTTGCACTGGATCCAGATTCATGTAGTGTATCTATGAATGTTTTAGCTGGCGTCTGTAACAAAGCTCGCATGTATCAAGAAACTAAGGACCTACTTGTACATAAGCGAGATCAAGATACTATTTCATGGAGCATACTTATTACTGCTTGCGCACGGAATGGTGATTTTGTTGAAGCTTTTGGATTTTTCAAGCAGATGAGAATCTTTGGGCACCGTTTTGATAATTATGTATCTGTGAGCTTGCTGAGCATTTGTACCAAGAATAACAGCCTTTATCTCGGTAAGTTGATTCATGGGCTTATCGTCAAGACAAATTCCAATTGCTCGGACAGTTATGTTGATAATATGTTGCTAGATATGTATGCTAAATGTGGTAGAATTGAAGACTGTCTCAGAGTCTTTGAGGAAATGGAAGACAGAAACCTTATATCATGGACAACTGTGATTTCTGGACTTGGACTTAATGGTTTTTCTCGTAAGGCCTTGGCATTGTTTAAAGCCATGGAAAAGGATGGCTGCAAACCTGACAAAGTAGCAATTCTAGCAGTCCTGTCATCTTGTAGACATGGTAGACTTGTGCAGGAGGGGATGGAGATATTCAAAAATATGAAAGCTGATTATTCAATTGAAGCTGATATGGAGCATTACATTTGTGTGGTGGACATGCTATGCAAGTGTGGTTATTTGAAAGAAGCTGAGGTCGTGATTAGAGGCATGCCTTTCCAACCGAGCACTGTCATATGGCGGACATTCCTCCAAGGATGCAAGACATATGGTATAACAGAGGCACAGATTTTTTGCCAGCAGTGGATCAAATAGAATCCTGTTGCATGGAGGTGTGCTTTTCGTCTCGTTAACCAAACATTTTTTTTGCTGTTAGTTAAATATTTAGAATGTACTGGATCAAGTTCATTTTTTATTGGATTTGCACATATTGAAGTACTACTAAAATAGAAGAGAGATGTATATAAGATCACCATGTCTGTTTTGTTCTATCCATTTAGGTGTTAGATCATGCATCCTCATTGATGAAGCTTTTGTGGTAGATGCAGTAGCATTCTGGTTTGTCATATTTGTTTTCCCACAGTTTGTCTTTTGTTAATGGGAGCGTATGCTATGAAAACCAACTAGCTATGCAAACTATGCAAACTCTAATTACGTGCACATGATTCTAATCTGATGGCTTCCGGTAGAGGTAGGACAATTAAACACTTAAACCCTCCCACTAATTT
>Ga0182004_10003644_pt1 | contig 12281 bp, 4 predicted proteins | sample Sormic07211540_1_FD_120479 | JGI IMG/M metagenome (GOLD analysis project Ga0182004, IMG submission 120479) | Endophyte microbial communities from Sorghum bicolor roots, Mead, Nebraska, USA - 072115-40_1 MetaG | ecosystem: Host-associated > Plants > Roots > Unclassified | place: USA: Nebraska... | reverse complement strand
GTTGTGGAGAGGGTGCGGCGGGTAGAACATTTTCTTTTGTCCGTCAGCCAATACCCGTCAGGTTTAGGGACGTACCCACATCCGTACCCACGGACAGACTCACGCACCACGGGCATGCTGTTATTTTGTACCCATCTGTGAAAAGAATCTTTTAAGATATTATATTATATTTGTAACTATAATAATTAGTGTTTAAATTAAACTTAAAAGATTTTTTTTTTGCAAAATACATGTAAATAATATAATTAGTTACTTTTTAATCTATGATCTGTCTATGTGTCTAAATATTTAATGTAATGAGACAAAAAGTTTTTGGTTGGTAAACAGCCGGTCAGGTGTGAGAGCAACCTCAATGTATATGGACCAAATAGTCTATATATATGGGCCTACATAAGTAGTTCATAGTTATTATTATTTTCTCACAATATTCAGCCAACAAAGTAGTCCATAAGGTGGGTTCCACTAGAGATTAAAAATTATTCTTTCCAACTATCTTATGTATCATGACACAAGAGAGAGCATGGAGAGAGAAAATAACATTTCTTTATTGCTTATAGGTAGTCCATAGGGTTATGGGTACCTTTTGTTATAGGCTGTTATATGGACTACCTCTACAATATTTCAGCTAACTAATAAAAAGTATTTTATTCTCTATGAACTACTTTACTCCTATATTGTGGTTGCTTCGAGTATAGAACACTGTGCGATGGCTGGGTAGCACTGCTGGACCAACAACCTAACGGGCAGCAGCCTTCACAGCTTCTTGACGTGCTGTCGACTGGCCTAAAAATTTTTCATCCATCTTATCGAATCTTTAGACACATATATGGAACATTAAATATAGATAAAAAAACTAATTACACAGTTTGGTTGAAAATCACGAGACGAATCTTTTAAGCCTAGTTAGTCTATGATTAGCCTTAAGTACTACAGTAACCCACATGTGCTAATAATAGATTAATTATGCTTAATAGGTTTGTCTTGCAGTTTCCAGACGAGTTGTGTAATTTATTTTTTTATTAGTGTCTAAAAACCACTCCCAACATCCTTCCGACATATCCGATGTGACAACCAAAAATTTTTTATCTCCAATCTAAACAGGCCCAAAAGTTGTGTTGCTCAACAGCACGCAGCTAAGGAGATCCGACACCTTTTTTCTGGATAGAGCCTTGTTTAGTTCACAAAAATTTTTAAGATTCTCCGTCACATCAAATCTTTGATCGCATGTATAGAGTATTAAATATAGACGAAAATAAAAAATAATTGCACAGTTTACCTGTAATTTGTGAGATGAATCTTTTGAGCCTAGTTACTCCGTGATTGGACAAAGTTTGTCAAATAAAAACGAAAGTGCTACGGTAGCAAAAAAGCAAAAATTTTGCAAACTAAACAAGGCCTCTGTTCCAAATTATAAGTCACTTTGACTTATTTACATCAATTTTGCTCTGAATTTAGATATAATGAATATCTAGACACATAGCAAAATCTATATACCATAAAAGTCATCGTCATCTGATTATACAATCAATCAATCACCATCCAGAGCAAAATTAGCAAGCATCAGAGGCAAACCTCTAGTTCAAGTCACCATTCATACAGCAGGAAATGGCAAGTAATTCAGAAGCGTGCATCTACAAGTTAACTATGCTCAAATTTTCACTTGCAAAATTGAAGCTATATACAATGACATTTACAGGCAGAGTGAGAGAACTAAATACAGACAAAATTTGGTATTAGTGTCCAGGTCAAAATTCTAGCTGCACATTTAAGCAAACTCGTATATGCGAGCCACACAAGTGGGGAGAAGAAAGAACTGCCTTAAACAATCTTTTTTAAGGCCTTCTGTATAATCCAATCAATCCCTGCACTAACAGTACCCTACTCGCTCTGCAATGTACACTCACTTTCAAAATGTCCCTTATATTTATATATCTGGTTCTACTTTGGTCACCCTCACTTTCTGATTTGACAGAGAAGTAAAGGATTCCACTAGCTCAGCAGTCACCAACCATGTCTTGGTGCTTCCAAAATTATCTCCATCTTGGAGAAGATAGTGGTGGACTATTGTGGTATAACGTCTCTTGATACTCACTAGCACTCAAGAACACCCAATGGACACCAGCTACATCCCACAGACCAACCAAGAACACCAAGAATCATGTCAACACTGGAACATGCACTGACCTGCAAGCACAGAGATTATTAGGTAGAACGCTCATGAAAAAGAACGTGCTTGAAAGACAAATACTAGCATCAACTATCAATTAAGTAAGCATACCACATTCTCATAGCTTCCCTCAAAATGGAACAGCATCACACCCATTCCCCTCCTTTTATTGACTTCTGCCTGGAAAACACAAGAACTAAGATGACGAACTGACTAAAAAATACAAAGAGGATGTGTATCCAATTAAATGGATGCAAAATTCAGTAAATAACTCAGAAAATAGCTGAATGGTCATTGAAAAAGGTAAGGCACAAGACAAAAAAAGAAGAAGACATTTGACATGTTGAGAATCAAAGATTTGGATTCACATACCACACAAGAACATATGGTAATTCCACAAGCTGTAAGAGCTGATGTAACCTCCGCCATCATCCCTGTGAATGTCACCAAATTAATTCACGAGATTTTACAAACATTACCAGTGAATGCTCAATAACAATATAGCAAATGTGAAAAGCTAGTAGCAGCTACAGGCCTACAGCTAAGGAGTGTTTCATTTGACCAAAAAAACAACAGACTGTACAAAGATCGAATCAGTCTCTTGAAAGCGTGCATAGAGAGCACACTAAGGGAGGGGAGCGTTTGGTTTGAAGAATCAATCCATTCTATATGGAGTGATGCATCATGAGTTCATTCCTCAAATTTAGTGGAATGTCCCCATTCTCATACTAGTATTAATTATTAGCTTGTGACCGAATGAAGTGGTGATGGATCAACTCATTCCATTCCATAAACCAAACAAAAAACTAGAATAAGATGATGATAAACCACATCATTCCACAAACCAAACACCCCATAAAGGAATGAAGGCTTGGAACATTTCCACAATGATTAGCATTGCAGCTTTCCAATGTTAGGGCAGGCAAAGATTAGGAGCCATTTACATGGAGAGCTACCATAGTTAAATGCTACTGCCAGTCAGCTAAGTTAGGCCGTCAAGCTATAAATCATTCTTAAGGCCTGACTGATTGTGATATTTACAAGGCTATAATTAGCCAGATTCAACACACAATAATTTGACGTGAACAAGTTTATCGTAAAACTCAGATATTACTTCAAGGTAGACAAGATAGAAAGATCAGTATAACTTTTCTGTCTAGTGCAACAGTATGGCAAAAGCATATCACCTTTTCGGTTAACACAGGCTATGCAAAGCCATTGGACAGAGTTGCCTTCCGTACTATGCCAACTAGAAATTTTACCAGATTTCCAGCGATCCAAACCAGGGAAAACTTCCTTGCAGGTGGAATTGCCAGGGTGCATTAACTCATTGAAGCTATCACCTCGAATTGTAGAATGACCATTGATTTTGATGCCCAACTCCTTAACAGTTTTGTTTTGCTTCCCATTGAGCTTTGGATGGACATTATTAACAGGTAAAAAACCATCGCTACTTTTGTTGACAAAGAATAATTTATCAGAACTTAATATCTTCTCCCAGTTGAATTTACTATCTTCGTTCTTGGTGCTTGGAAGTGAAAGCTCACTATCACTTTCGTCTTCAAGATCCGCAACAAAATTATTAACTGCGTCAGCAGTAATTTCAGCAGCAGAAAGAGCAGCTTGCTCCCTTAAGAACTGTTAAGGAAAAGATTCATTACTGAGCTGTCTTGTAATGTAGGATAAAAAATTAAAATGATAGTACCACATACTTTCATAATTTTGTGCCTAGCACTGCGAGTTTTTGCGTGCTGTAGCCACTGCTGGTGACGCTGGAAAGCATACTTACTAGATAATTTCTGAAACGGAAACAAATATGTTGAGTTAGTCCAAATGTTCATGGATATAAGAAGTTTCCAATGCAATTTCTCCCTCGAAATCCTCCTGATGGATACAGGGCAATAAAACGAGCATTGTGATACTGAGTTACTGACAAACACATACGTAATTCAGATTTGCACCCAAATTGTTATAAGACTATTTTAAAAGACAGTTAGAGCAACTCCAAGAGCTTGGCTAAAATTAGTAGCTAATTTCATTGTTTAGCTATTTTGTAAAAAACTACTTAACAAAGAAGAAGTCCACAACAGCCTTGCTATTTTACAAAATCAGATAGCCAGTGTCAGTGGTTGACTATATATGATATGACCACCGAAAATCAAGGGATAGCCAACTTTCTATTTTACAAAACCAGATAGCACATCTGTTGGAGCCTACTTTTTGCTATGCAAATTCTAAAATAGTCTCTACAACAAGAATAGCCAAGCTCTTGGAGTTGCTCTTAGCAGTTACTTATGTAGGTCAGCCTTGATAGCTGCTCATGATGGTTGGGTATTGAGATCAGATTGATTGGCCTACCTAACGCCGTAGGTTAAAAACGGACAGATTGGTTGATTCACTATGAGACCACATACGTCCTCTAGGAAAAAGAAAGTAACATTTGATCTCATGGTGGTGCTATGGTGCATGCATGCAGTCACATTTAGATGGATCCGCAACAAAAGAAGTACGATATCATGAACCCAGTTAGACAAGAAAACAAGGAAAGGTCCATGTCGATCCCTGCATGTACGATCTCTCTTGAACTCGGTATGCTTGTAGCGGGCTAGTGGCTGCCGCATAGATCACTGTCTTGACTCTTTAACTGATACAAGGTGTCCCCTCAACGTAATTATCAGCAGAAACCTCAGCGAAATCGGCTGAGAAAATGCCCAAACTCTGGCCTCACCCAGCCCCACCATAACCTGGGCGTGATCACTGCCACTACCACCAGATAGGACCACACCGTTACGGCATAGGCCAGCACCCTGCCATTAATTTTGGGGAGCCACAGTGACTCAGCGATGGATTTTTTTAAGCAAGCTGGGATTCAAACCCTGGTTGGTTGGTATCACTACTACCACACTATTCGTGCGTTTGCGGAATTATCAGTTATTGCTAATTCCCTGGGCATTCTTAGTTTATTACTTCAACATGTATGCTGGTTGCTGGAGAATATAATGAATTGCAAAGGCCTGACTTGTACAAGCTGGAAAATGGAAATGACCTTTTGGGCAATCAATAAAAATCTCAAACACTCAGCAGTTGGCATAAATCCTTTTTAGAGGGTTACTACTGTAAACAGTAGTATGCATTTCTCTGCAGCAAGTTGAAAATTTTGACAGTACAACTAGAAGTTCAAGAAAAAAAAATGATGCTATACAAATTTAGCTAGCTGGTCATATGCCTGTATAAAACTAAAGAGTTACAACCATACTGAAGTTAATATTAGGAAACCAAGAATTAAGAGCATAAATTGACCAATAAGCAACATTGCATGATTTTGACAAAACCAAAGCAGCACCTTGTATGTGTGTATCTTGACATTGCAAAATTGTCAAAAAAAAAATCTACATCAGAAACAAATCATGAGATATAAGAGAGGAATACTGACATCATAAGTTATAATCTCCACCACTTCAGCATTTGCAAGTACATGGATTGGTGAAACCAGATTGCCATTCACCTGCAAAAGAGCATATGAAAACACTAATGGAATTAATCATCACAATGTATTTCCATTTTTTTCCTCATAATTTACCTTTGCTGCAATCATTTTGTTGCCGATTTCAGTATGGATCAGATAAGCATAATCAACCACTGTGGCTCCCTCAGGCAGGTTTTTAATCTACAAGTAACAGCGTATTTAGAGCCCAAAACAGTCTATGCTGTTAACTAACTAATATTTCCAAGTTCATTGCCTCACCTCGCCTTTAGGAGTAAACACAAAGACACGGCTTCCCAGAAGATCTCGGGTGATAGTATCAACAAATTCCCTAGAACTCATATTACCAACAAACTCTTCCTGCCACTCACGGATTGCATTGAGCCAACCAATCTATGAAAAATGGTAAGCTATTAAAACTTTTCTCAAGCCAACTGTGGTATAATATTTAAATTAGAAGTACTATAAGCTTTAAAAGGATTAGCATGATTGGAAAGATATATTACAGTACCCTCAGAGCAAAGCCTGTGTTGTTCAAGCAGATTACTTTCCCCTTGGCATTTCTTCCACTTGATATTCCAGGGCGAACAGGTCCAGAAACCACCCCTCTTCCACTGTAATGTGCAGCAATACCTCTTTCTGCTATTAAATCCATATCTTCTGTTCTTATCTGTGATAGTGATACAGTTAGAATTTTAAACATAAGTCACAAATAACAACAGGATGAAAATACATTCTTTGCTTGATATTTGCCAGTTTAAATTAACAAATGAGTAGGCAGCATTACCTGAACTTCCAAATGGAACATACTCTCGTTAAGAAATGGTATCACTGTTGTGTGTAGACTTTGGTAGCCATTAGGTTTTGGAGTTGCAATGTAATCTTTCACCTGTTGGCACAATTGATTGTTAGAAAGGTGGTATAATTCACAAAAGAACATTAAACACGACGAAAAGAAGATAACTCACAGCTTGAGGAATGGGTGTCCATATACCATGAACAAGGCCAAGAACATGATAGCAGATCTGAAGTAAATGGAACATACTTGAGCCAATGACAAATCCATTGTATAAGCAATATAATAATTTGTTGTTGGTGGTACCTGTTGTGCAGTGCACAATGGCCCAACACCATTGCAGGATTTTGGTTTTATGATGATCCTCAGCTAAGCAAGTAATGTAAGGTTCATTATTTTACAAATAACATCATATTCAGAGTAATATAAATAGTATGGATATTAAAAAACATACCTGAGCAACCTGATTCACCTCGTTTATTGAACTCTTGGATTTGAGTGTACTTTTGTAAATGCTGAAAGATGGCTCAAAAAATAAATAATCCACCAAATAAAAAACCTTACACCATATTTCCAAGTAAGAACCACATAACACTCGCACCACTATAATAATAACTTTTGGTTTAAAATGCAATTGAGACGCACAACTAAGCAAATAAGCAGGCAACCGTACCATGAAGTATTATCATATTACGGAGTGGTTTTTAATCAGCAACGAACATGATTCAGTCACCACCCTTTTTAAAAAACTTAAAGGAAAAAAAAACTGGAAAATGTGTAGCAGACTGGTTGATTGTATGATCTCATAGGAAATGGGTTGGAAAACTCTGTAAGAAATATCTAGGGAACACAATAGCATGCCAGCACAGCACTTCAGCAAGCATAGGTGGTGTTATAGTATGATAATCTGATTCTTAATGAAAATAGATAAAATTCTCTTTGGAGTCTAAAGCCAGTAGCACTTTTAGTTTAATGAGATGGTATGCGCTCACCTGTAGAGCTCTTTGTAAACTGAGCGCACTTCTGTTTCAACACTAACAAGATCAAGAAACTGATCCTCAACAATCTTTTGCCTTAAAATCCTATTCGCCTGGAATTAAAGAATCTCAAATTAATGTCATCCATTGCAAACATGAGAAAATGACACTGAATCATGCCAGAGTATCAATCATAACTTAAAAGCTACCAAACAAACACAGCACCTCTTCCAATTCTTGTTCATGGGCCTTGTACAGGTCTTCAACTCTTTTCCTTAGTTCAGCAAAACCAGTGGGGTTAACGTACATGAAGGATAGATATTCCAGCTCAGACTACAAAGACAAGAGCTGCTGGTCAAAAGGAAGGAAGAACTGAGAGTAAAACATTAGGATATAAAATTTTTTCTTCATAAAAAATACACTGATATATGCCTACATGAAAAGAGAAGTACACAAAACAAAATATTTTTTAACACGGATAAAAGTAGCAGTACATCACCTATTATAACAAAAATAAAGGGCACGGCCTTTCTTTAGTCCCTCAATTTTGAGAGATAGACCTTTCCCTAGCTCAAAAACCATGATTAAAACCAGACGCAAAGGACTAAAGAGACTGCTTTCACAAGTTCAGGGGTTGGACTACTATTGCAGAGGGTGTCAAAACTAGAATTATTCCCCAAATACTTTTATAAGAAAGAATTATGGACAGCAAGTGAACCTTGGTTTTATTTTATTCTAGAATTATTCTACAAAATATGTTTACAACAAGTGAACCTTAGTTTTATTTTATTTTTAAAAGGTAAGTAGTAAAATATAAGGCAAGATTTTCTCTTAACACAACGGGTCGTCATGGGAGAAGGATGTCAGAGCACAGCTGATAGCCTGATACAAGACTATACATAGCATGTATTCACAAAAAATTGTAACAGAGGTAACAGAAACATTCCACTCTGAGAACACATAAAGATGAAGCCAGTTATTTTTTTAATGGTACCCAAAATTTTATAAAAAGAAAATATATGCAGCATATATTGCAAAATTGAACAAGATGAAATAAAACAAATAAAGCAATGCAGTATTAAAGCTAGCTCTTATAGGTCCTAAGGCTCAGCAGATACCTTTATACGGTACATCCCAAGGAGTTTTGCTAGAGGGGCAAAGACCTGCAGTGTCTCCATGGCGATGGCATACTGCAAATAGTCATGCTTAGTACTTAGGGTGGAAGTAAGATACATCCGTATCTTAAATCAGGAATAAGAATTCACCTGCTTGTGCTGAGGCATATGTGTGAGAGTACGCATGTTATGCAACCTGTCTGCCAGTTTGACGATGATCACACGAACCTACAGCATTGATTTTTTTTTTCTTAAGTAAAATTTAGAGGTAAATCTTTTTTTCCTGATAAGATGTTCCATATGGATAAAAAGGATACCTCTTCTGTCATGGCAAGAAACATCTGCCTTAGGTCGTCTGCTTTAAGATCTTGTTTCGAGCTACCTTCACTTTTACACTGAAGTTTCCCCAACTTAGATACCTACATTTAAAACAGAGCAGGTTTTGCGCTAGATTTACTACATGATTGGCAAAATTCTCAAAGTTGCAGCTTTGCAAAAAACAATAATATACCTTTGTCTCCCCTTCAACAATACGGCGCACAGTTGGCCCAAACTCATTTTCTATTCTTTCAAAGGTAACCACGTCTGTATCTTCAACAGTGTCATGCAATAAACCAGCAGCAATGGATTCCCAGTCAAGTTCCTAATTATACCAAAGCAGAACAGAACTTAGATTCATTGTGTATACTAGGGACAAGTACAGAAATTGCATCACCATAGGGTCAATGAATGTCAATCAAGTTCCAAATTATGTCCAGGGAGAAAAAAAAACTTCATTGCTACTACTATAGGCCCTAGGGACCCTTCAAGGAAAATACTCGTCCTAAAATATAAGGAATATTTAGTTGTCCTAAATCAAGCTGTCCTATGTTCTACCAAGTATATAGAAAAGAACAATAATATTTAAGACACCAAATTTGCATCATTAGATACATTACAAAATATGTTTTCATAATTTACCTCTTTGATATGGTAGATGTTACTCCCTCTGTCCCTGAAAACTTCAACTTCTAGAGTTGTCCTAAGTCAAACTTTTAAAACTTTGACCGAATTTCTAGAAAACACGATAAGATTTATAGTACCAAACTAATACCATTAGATTTATCATAGAATATATTTTCATAAGATACTCATTTTATGTTATAGATATTGATGCTCTTTTTTATAAAGTTAGTCAAAGTTAAAAAAAGTTTGACTAACACGGATTCTAGGAGTGGAAGCTTTCAGGGACAGAGGGAGTAGTACTCTTATCTATAAACTTGGTCAAACTTAGGACAGTTTGACTTAGGAGTTAGGACAACTCAAATCCTTTATATTTCAGGATGGAATACCTCACCAGTGTCAACAATATTACTACTTACATGCTCTCCAAGGATACGAGCAACTTCGACAGGATGAATAATGAATGGTTCTCCACTTCGCCGTTTTTGTCCACTGTGTGCTTCGTACGCCAACTGCAATTATTAATGAACTATCATGATGCAGACATTCATGTAGGCACTTCCACAGAAACCAGAAAGTGCAAAACTGTTTTTTTTTCAAATAGCATGGAAGGAAGATATTGTGAATCAGTTACCTTCAAAGCGTCACGCACAAAGTTTAACTCTTCAGGTTGAAGATATGAAACAGCTGGTTTGAGATCCTGTTATGCAGAAAAAAAAGGTTACATTCACTATGATTGAAGTCACCCTTGATTCGCATAAGGAAATCTAACATTAAAGTCAAGTCTTGCTTCGCCTAATAACCTAGTAGCACCTGAGGTATGAAGGTAAACTTGCACATAAAAAAAATGTTGTTTCAAACTCAAGAGGAGCAAAATGTACTACCAAGTTACAACTTACAATAAACGGGTACCATTTGGTAAAACTGATGTGGCCACGTGGCTGGTGAAATGAATGTATTACTCTGGCCAGAAACTACATTTCAAAAGCATCAAGGAGCTTGACTCCTTTCTCTTTTCTTTTAGTTAAAACATGTGTTGGCACCATGGAGAAGGAAATAATTCTGATGTTCCACTACCAGGAATAGAATGGTCCCTATTCCTTACATATTCTAGAATATTTGTGCAAAGGTTAGAGACAAGGTGGCAGGCACTATATATCATATCACACTGTTGTATGTTTGCTACCCTTAAAAAAAACTCTGGATGGTCATAAAACTGCAAACCAAATCGAGGGATTTGATCGAAGCTAGAAAATGTAGCTCTTCAGATATGCACAGAAGTGCAAATTACATAAGTGATTCAATGACACACCTCCCACAAAGTCTCTGGGGAGATGATGAAGGATTCAGATGATGAATAGCAGTAAGCTCTCCATGTTGGGTCGACAGTAGTAGACCAAGGTCTGACAAAACTTGCAGAGTAGGCAGGTGATGGATCATAACCAAATTTCCCTCTATTGATGTCCTCATCAAAGGTGATATGCAGTAACTGAAAAAACAAGTAAAAGGTTATTGGAAAATGGAAAACTCAGCTACTTAAATACGCCAAGGAAATGTGAATGCAGATTTTCTTTTAAAAAAAAAAAATGTTACATTCACAAAACGACCACAATCTGACATGGTGTTAACTCACAAATTTAACTATAAAAACATAATCAGCATCATCACAAAGTGGAGTATAAAGCAAATTGATTGCCCAGGTTGGATGGAATCATTATAAGCTCCTGAATTCTAGTTGGTTATATTAGGAAAATTGGAATGTCTTTGGGTAGTGTTAGAATTCTCTGAAAAACCTTTGGACAAGTCATCAGCAACATTAGCTCCTTAAAGTGTGTGCCAGGGGGCAGGCATGTGTGGCATGCTCCTCCATCCACACTACCTATAACTTATCCACAACCCAGAACACCACTCCCTTAGCATCAGGATACTTCCTTTCCTTCCAGTTGGCTTAATCAGAGGTAGTACCGTAGTAGCAGAGTGACCACAGACCTATACCTTACTTGCACTAGCTACCTGTTGCAGTTGTCAATATACCAAAAACAAAACTGAATTACTTGATATTCTACCACATTACTAGATATCATACCGCAAAATACATGATTCTGCAATGGGGTCTGACTATGAATTTCAAGGAAAACTGGAGAATGGAGACCATAGTGTGTATTACAGAGGAAACTGACGACAACGCTGGGTCAACGCTGAATAGAACATGAGATGGTCAAGGCATCCTCAGTGTTGGAGTATAAGGTTTAGGCCCATGAGGCCCATGTATGTGACCATATTGCTACCCTTCTAGGGTCAGCCCAATCAAGGAAATCACAGTTTACAGCACTCAGGAATGGTCTTTTGGATTTCAATAACATGATATGTTGTCCAACAAAGCTACGAAAGGATGCTGTGGACTGTGGAGTCATTCATAGATTGTTCTGTTCGAAAAGGAAAATAATCTCAGGTTTGCTTGTGAGGTAGCCAAATTATTAGTTGCCCAGATACTACTTCCACTAAATATTAGGCTACAACGATTGACCCAAATAAGGGCCTGTTTGGTACAGCTCACAACAGCTTCATGAGCTGTTGTGAGCTGTTTTTTTTGCCAAACACTTATTTCCAAAACAGCTTCATGGATGAAGCTGTTTTTCCCCTCCTCTCACAAATACATAAGTTGGATGAAGCTAGAAAAAAGTAGCTTATTGCAGCTTCTCCTTCATTTCTCTCTCTCAACTATGTATGAAGTAGTTGGTGAAGCTATTTTGCCAAACACTTTTTCCAAAACAGCTCAGCTTCATCTAGAAAGTCACTC
>Ga0182004_10003643_pt1 | contig 12287 bp, 14 predicted proteins | sample Sormic07211540_1_FD_120479 | JGI IMG/M metagenome (GOLD analysis project Ga0182004, IMG submission 120479) | Endophyte microbial communities from Sorghum bicolor roots, Mead, Nebraska, USA - 072115-40_1 MetaG | ecosystem: Host-associated > Plants > Roots > Unclassified | place: USA: Nebraska... | reverse complement strand
TTATTTTTTGGTTTACTAAAGCCAATCATATCTTTTACTAGAGGGATAGGGAGTTCTCTCCACTTTGCAAACTTATGAGTTGAGGATGATATTTGATAACTTTTTATTTTTAAGTATCTCTTTTACCAAACTGTTGGAGAAGACTTTTTTTTCTTTTTCCTAAAAAAATCAAGATAGGAAGTTGTTTTACTAAACTCCTAAAGATGCTCTTATGCCATTGCTTGGTGCTTCCTAACAGTAGCAACAAGAGCATAGCTAACCAAGTGCTTAAAAGCAACCATCAACTCCTTACATTTGTATTGATTGGCATTGTGACATACTGCACAAAATAATCCTGCCACTAAATCGAACAAGTTAACCTAAAATTGGTTCCCATAATCTGAAATTCATAAGCATTTTTTTCTCTTCTTTTTTTTTCTCTTCTTTTTTTTCTCTTTCTTTTTTTCGCGTTAAATTTTGGATTTCCATGGATGACACATTGCTGTAGTGAAGAATCAGTCTCAACAGCACACGGTCCACCGAACCTATTAGGCCAGTCTCAATGCATGTTTTATGAGAGTGTCATGCACATTAAATAGGGTGCCACATAAGCAAAATTGCTGACTTGGCAGGGTCATTAAGTGAAGGAGTTTCATCAGATGAGAGAGGAGTTTCATCCCCATGAAACTCAAGTGGCTCGGTTACCTAGTTTATTGTCTTGATAACTGTGTGATGAAACTATACATTGAGACTGGCCTTAAGCAAAATTTAGCCCAAATAAAAAACATTCCGGGCGCTGGTTGCTACAGTAGAGAAATTAAATTGCCGGCACGCGCTTACCATCCGAATGCCTGGCGCATAGCATGCCCCCAGGAGAGCGGCGTGGCGCGGCCCAGGGAAAACCTGTGCATCTGCACGCTTTGCTGAGGAGGCTCCCGTGTGCTGAAAAAGTTGTCCCTATGACCCTATCTAGATAGCCTGCGATTAGATTCATGTTGGACGGTAGATACAAGGAAATAAGTCACGATGTGCCTCTTCAGAGAACCATAACTTATCATTCAGCCATTCTTTTAAGGTTACACTGAAGCTCTACAACACTTAGAGACAACCAATTAACCTATACCTTACACATTACACAACCACACGCCCCCGTTCGGTACTTACACATTTCTATGACACAAGTACAACTTCACATGTTCCTTTTTTCTGCTTGTATAAAATAAATAAACTTTACTGGGGTTTCCACGGCCACCCGACATCAGTTCTTCGCCTTGGGTATGGTGACTATTACTCCTCCATCTAGGAAACAATGCATCCATCAGTGTCTGACACACAAATCGCATGCACCACATCCAACTAAAGTAAGAAAATCTCCATGTTTCATTATGCTGAGAACATTTCAGGGTTCGAGGTATCATAGTTTCCTCTTTTGTGCATATCAACAAGCAATGTTGTCCCTTTAGACACACCTAGACTGTATATAGAATGTGCCCACTATTTTCAGACCAGTTTGCAATGCCCTACTGCAACAAGGAACCTAGCACACCTACTCGAGGGTGAGGGCACAAAAGTCTATGCAAGTTTTGCTAGACCTGATGCCGAGACAAGTGTTATAGTGTTAGTGGAACCTTTTCAATTAGGTAGCCTCCAAATGATGTGCTGGGTGACACGTTGTATTGATCATACTGCGCATATTATGAATCAAGAGTTTGTGTTTGAAGTTCCATCTGGAGCATGTTAGCTCTTTGATGGTTTGTGAAGCCTCACGCTGTTGATCGATCCTTCGATCTGAAAAGATGTGTTGCAGCCATAGCTTTATTTGGGTAAGGTTGGACTGTCCAGCGATCCTTTGATCATATAGCTTACTAGTACCAACCTCCACAGTTAATGATGTGCTTGCAACACTTCTGCCAGCCTCCATAATTGACAATGTGCTTCCAACACCTCGACCAGCCTCCATAGTTAATGCTATGCTTGGAACACTTAATATACTAGAAGTTGCAAGCCTCCATAGTTAATGCTATGCTTGGAAAACCTCGACCAGCCTCCATAGTACCTGTTGCTCCTCCATGTAGGAAACAACACGTCCATTAGTGTCTTACACACAACCTACATGAACCATCTAACTAAAGTAAGAAAACCTAAATGTTTCAATGAAGTCTGTGAAATAGGGAAAAAGAGATACATGATATTTTACCTTGCATAAGATTAAGCAAAGCCCTTTCCTCTCTATCCTCTACAAATAATATTTGCTTGGTAAAGTCAAATGTATCAATCTGACTATTTTCCAACTACAACCCTCCCATCTACTTCAAATTTTTCTCATATACTTGTTCTTGTCACTAATTATAGTAAAATCAGGTGGGTTTCTATTAGTAAGGCAGATATCTTTTTTCACAAGATTATCCTAAGGATGCACCATTTTCCCTTTGCCACTAGACCATGGTCGACTGGTACCATGCCTTGTAGTTGATGTTTTTGGTTGGGAACAAAGCTAAAAGAACCCAACCGCAGGGTGTTCCATCCTACTAAGAACATTCTTGAGTTCAAGGTCTCATGGTTTCTACTTCTGTCCAGATGAACAAGTGGTGATGTCCCTTTAGACACACCTAGGCTGTATCTAGACTATGTCCCATAGTTGTTAGACCAATTTGCGATGTCTTGCTTAGCAACGAACCGAGCACACCTACTTGAGGGTGAGGGTGCAAAGGTGTATGCAAGTTTTGCTAGACCTGATGTCGAGAAAGTCTTGCAGTATTAGTGGAACCTTTTCAGTAAGGTGCCTCCATACAATGTGTTGGGTGATGCATTGTACTGATCATGCTACACGTACTGTGAATCGAGAGTTTGTATTTGAAGTTCCATCTGTTGCATGTTAAATCTTTGATAGTTTCAGAAGGTGGGCTATTAATGGATCAACCAGTCTCAAAAGATACGTTGTAGCCATAGGGTTGTTTGGGTAAAGGCTAGACGTACTGTCCAACAATCCTTCGATCCTACGCAACACTTCTACCAGCCTCCATAGTTAACAATGTGCTTGCAACACTTCTACTAGCCTCCATAGTTAATGATATGCTTGGAACACTTCTCAGTTGAACCTGCCTAACTGCTTCCTTTATGCAGTGATCTATGGCCGTAATTACTAGAGGGTAAGCTGCATAGTTACTAGAAGCTCCACACACATGCATGGGAGCTAGATCAACTTCTTGAAGTGGGTTTCTAAATTGAAAACCATACGTTAGTGTGAATTCCTTGAAGTTCCCTTGAAAGAATCCCACACTACCTTATTTCCCCCTTATTGCTCTAGCTCAGATTAGACTCTTCGATAATATGGTGATGATGTGCAAATATTCATGAGGTACATGCAATGGTTTCTCCTTTAGAAATATTGTTGTTCCTGGACACACTTTAAAATGTTAGGGACACATACCTTTGGAGGGTACAAGATGAAAGAACTTGTAATGGGTAATGCATGTACCTAAAATGGATTCTGCATTTGTGATTCTGGAAGGTGACCATAAGGAACCTCGGTGGTGGATACCGCATGACACTGTGGTAACTTCTGCGTATGTAATTTGGGAGCCTATGTGCTATATCATGCATGACCCTATAAGGACTTCTACTTACTTTTTGATGCCAAAGATTTCTAGAAATTAGTGTCAATATGTGTTGATGTATCAATGGGACCATCCTTGGTAGGAATTTTTGCAAGGTCAGTTACACTATCTTGGGTCAACTATGATAGTTTTCCAAAGAATTGGTGTCAGTTATCAGCTGTCTCTTATGCTGATTTCTGGCAAGAAGTTCAACATGTCCATGGGGATGTCATCTATCATGTTATGTTTTTCACACATCTTTGGCTTTCCCTAATTCTTGGGTATATTCTACTTAAATAGGCCAGAACCATTCTAGATCTTATGTTTACCAAGAGAAACTAGTAATGATGAGAAAAAGTGAATATTTCGTAATACCCAGTTATCCAAAAAACAAGAAAAAATTCAATATGTTTTTCCATTGCTTGTGCCAATGTAAAATAATATATCATACTAAATACTATAAAGAAAGTATTTGTCATTTGGGATTCACTGCTTTGGTCACTTGCTATCCCAAACTAGCTATTTGTGTGTATGACACTAGAATTTTGTGTGCCAAGCTGCCTACAACCATACACACAAGTTCTATTGGTATAAACGCAAATAACTAGTTAATATGGTAACGAGCAAACTCGTGAACTCAAATGTCACAAAAAGTGCCACGATTTTTGTAGTGCACACAATAGAGAGTATGAACAAAGTGCATAGACACAAATGGAATAAAGGGAAAAGGAAAAATAAATCATATATTGCACAAAGGTCCCTAATTCAGATCAGGGAAACTAGGTAAAGTAGATAATAAATGTAATAATCTATTTACAAATTCTATAGGGTTTTGTTCTTTATTGATATCTTTGCCAGACATCTTTGCATAGTGGCTTCAGATTCCATTTGAGGAAAAATCATGAGACCAGCATACTTCTATAGTATTGTTCATAGTGTTCTCATCACAAGAAATTGTAGATGGTAGTACCTTTCTCTTTAGCAAAGTTGTTGATTTTCCATTTGAGAACCCCCATTTCAAGTTCCCTGATTCTACATATTTTGCTCTAGGTTGTTATTCTATGTGTTTTTATTCCCATGCTTGGCATTGCTAGTAGATATCATGTTTTTTGGGCCTAAATCCCCCAACAAAAAACAATTGCATATGGATTAGAGTTTCAAACAACAGAAGAATCAAGATTCTTGTATCCTATGTCATTTTTTGTGCTCTGATTTTCTTATTGTGAGTAGTTTTCATCTAGTTCATTAGAGAAGATCCACCATCAACCTTGTCTACTGTGTGACTCACATTGTTCTTTATAGCTCTATGTTTCACCCATTTTATGATTGCTAACAATAGTGTCATTATACTTGCCTGACACAACATTTTGCTTTTATTATCCTCGTAGAGATTAATAGTGTTTGCATGGTTAACTTCAACAGCATATGCAGAACCATGTACCTATTCAGTGCGTATGAGTTCTGATAATCGCCTCATCTTTTTTGGCTTTCTTTGACAAAATTGGAGATATGAAATATCAGCCAAATCAGTGGATTTGTTCCTTTTCTTCTTACAAATAGATCCAACATTTCTTTTCAAAGATGCACAGTGTGGAACTTGGTTGCTTTTGTGCATAGATATTTGTTTAGAGCCTTTTTACCTATATGTCATTTTACAAACATTAGGCTCATTGCAGTCATCATTAGGAACATCTTGAGTTCTAGTATCATGTTCATTTGGCACCACACAAGGTTCTGGAATCTATGGATTCTGTTTGCCATTTTCTTCTAAGATTGATATCATTTGAGGTATATCATTTGAGGAACATCATTAGGTAACCACTAACATCCATGGAGACATCATTCAGGATATTTGTTGATACATCAATATTATTGGGAGTGCTCTACAAATCTAAGGGTATAATGTCATATTAGCTTATTGTATATAATGAACAATACTAATTAGGAATTTACCAAGCTCATCCATACCTTCAGTCACTAAAACACTTCTTTCAATGAATGTGTCAAGAACATTTTATTGAGCTAGCATGGCTAGAACATTCACTATAGTAACTGCTCTGTTGCTAGAAGGATAACTACATTTTGAATTGCATTCTTGGGCATTCTTTGAAAGGGTTGATTGATCATTCCCTTAAGATGATTGTCGTGACCAATAAAATATTCTTCTGGAATCAAAATTATTAGGCAAAGTCCAAATTATTGAAATAGAGCAATCATCATTAGTTATCCCGCTGTATTGAAATAGTTTTAGATGTAATTGTGGGGCTTGAAATTTTCACTCTATGAAGGCATTTTGTGCAAATCCATCAATGATGCTTTGTCACTAAAATGGGAAATGAGTTATCATGGTGTTCATTACATTGTTGCTAGCTATGGGAAATTTGAAGAGAGCAAAGTTTTGGATCCTTCTTTTGAAGCAGAGCAACATAACACCTAACAAAAGCATCAGTTGTCAATAAGATTAATGATATATGCATACACAAATCATGAACTGTTTGCTCCATCCTTCTCAATCTAGAACCATGGAGTAGAACCCTTCATAGCATAGCCGTTTAAATTCAAATACAAGGATATATACAACTTGGTGTAGCATATCAATCTTGGTATGATGATCCTTCACTGGGTTGAAGCACTCATTGAACAAGTCAAGCGCCAATGCAAGCTTCAGGTTGCATTATAGAATCACAAGCATTCCCTAGGAGTTAGTTGGTTCATCTTTCAAAATCCTTAAGGGTGACCATAAGAAACCATATTTGGTAGGGTTCGACACGCCTGTTACTTCTGATAGCTAAGAACAGAGCTTCTTGTAGGTCTCATTGATGTCAGCCTAGCAATAGAAGACAACTCTCATGATACTTGCAAGCACACTCCTAGCATGTGACAGACCCTAGTCGTTGTTTAACATGCACAGTGTGCACTAGCAGTAGTGGCACGACCACGAGCCCTCTAGAACCTTGATGGCAAGGCACTATGGGTGGAAGGTGGACATGTAGGAATCACAATAGAGCAACTTGCTGCCGTAGATGTAGATGCAACATGCATCATCTTATGAGTCCTCCTACCTTTACCTTCTCCATATAAGAGACATTAGCATGCTATAGCCAAACAAGTTTAGTAGCTTATCTACTTCTGTGTCCTCTATTAACATCTTCTTCAACCTCCAACTCTCTCTCTCTCTCTCTCTCGTGTGTGTGTGTGACTAGGCTAAACCTCTTGAGCTCCTCTCTCTCTGTCTGCTAGGGATGCACAAGCCTAAAGGAGATGGACCTCTTCCATGTGTCTAATAGAGAGTCTATGGCTAGTTTCTTAGCTTCTCCACTTGACTGATGCTAACACCTACTCGATACCAATAACCAAGCGATGAGTCACTCTCTTGTTTCTGGTAAGCTAGCAGTGTGCCTATGAAGCGCATCTCCACCACTTTTATGCCATGGATCCTCATTAGGTCTACTGAAATGATCTCTCCATCCTTCTCTAGAACCATGGTGTAGAACCCTCCGTAGCTTAGTCATTTAAATTCAAACCCAAGGATATACATAGCTTGGTGAAGCATATTAATCTTGGTGTACCGAACCTTCACAAGGTTGAAGAACTCATTGAGCATGTCAAAGCACCTTCGCAAGCTTCATGTTGCATTTTAGAACCTCTTGAGATCCTCTCTCTACTGGGAATTCACACCACGTGCACTCGTGTGTGCGTGTGTGTGCATGTGTGCATGTAGCATTGACTTCTCCACTTGACTGGTGCCAACACCTGCTCGACAACACTAACCAGGCGATGTGTCACTCCTTGTTTCTAGTAAGCTGGCAGTGTGGCTACGAAGGGCACCTCTGCAACTTTTGTGCCATGGATCCTAAGGAGGGCTGCTGAAATGATCTCTACCTCCTCCAAAACCATGGCGTATAACCCTTCATAACTTAGCCATTTAGATTCAAACCAAATGATATGCACACCTTGGTACACTCGTGTATGTGTGTGTGAGTGAGTGAGCGCGAGAGTGTGTGTGTCTTTGTGTGGGTGCATGCATGTCTAACGAGGATGAACCTCTTGAGCTCCTCTCTTATTTGGGGATCCATGGGCCTAAAGGAGAAGGACCTCTTCCTTATGTCCACTAGAGAGGCTATGGCAGGTATCATTAGCTTCTCCACTTATACTAGTGCCACCACTTGCTTGACACCACTAAACAGGCGACACGTCACTCCATGTTTCTAGTAAGCTAGCAGTGTACCTACGAAGGGCACCTCTACCACTTTTGTGTCATGGATCCTCATTAGGCTGCTAAAACGTTCTCTCCATCTTTCTCTAGATCCATGGTGTACAACCCATTGTAGCTTAGTTGTCTAAATTTGGATCAAGGATATACATAGATTGGTGAAGCATATCAATCTTGGTGCATTGATCCTTCACTAGGTTGAAGCACTCATTGAGCATGCCAAGCGCCACCACAAGCTTCATGTTGTGTTCTAGAACTACAAGCATTCCTTGGGGGCTGGTTGGTTCATCTTTCTAAATCCATAAGAGAGACCACGAGAAACTATCTTTGGTAGGGTTTCTCATGCATGTCACTTTGGATAGCTGACAACAAAGCTTCTTGCAAGTCTCATCGATGTTGTGCTCGTAGCCATGCAATGGATAGCAACACTTGTGATACTTGCAAGCACATTGTTGGCATGTGGATAGGCCCTGATCATCATTTGACATGCACAACATGCACTAGCAGTAGTGGCATAGTCATGAGCCCACTAAAACCTTGATAGTGAGGCACTATGGGTGGAAAGTGGAGGTGCAATAGTCATAGCAGAGCAGCTCACCGCCATCGGTGTGGACACTACACGTGTCATTTCTAGAATCCTTCTCACCTGCCTTCACCTTTTGCATCCTAGGATACATTGGCATGCTATAGCTAAACAAGTTCAGTAGCTCATCTACTTATGTGTGCTCTATTCTACTCTCTTCTTGTGTGCAAGTGTTTATGTGACTAGGCTAAACCTCTTGAGCACCTCTCTCTACTAGGGATCCACAAGCCTAAAGGAGATGGACCTCTTCTATTTGTCCACCAGAGAGGCTATGGTGGGTATGATTAGCTTCTCTACTTGACTAACGCCAACACCTACTTGATAGCACTAACTAGGCGACGCGTCATTCCTTGTTTCTAGTAAGCTGGCGGTGTGCCTATGAAGGGTACCTCCACTTTTGTGCCATTAATCCTAAGTAGGACTATTGAAACAATCTCTCCATACTTCTCCAGAACCATGGTATAGAACCCTTTGTAGCTTAGACATTTAAATTTAGAACCAAAGATATCCACAGCTTGGTGGAGCATATCAATCTGCATGCATCAATCCTTCATCGGATTGAAGCACTCATTGAGCATGCTAAGCACCACTGCAAGTTTTATGTTTATTCTAGAACCTCTTGAGCTCCTCACTCTACTTGGGATTCACACTGCATGTGCTCATGTGTGTGTATGTGCACACGCGTGTGTGTGACTAGGCTGACCCTCTTGAGCTCCTCTCTTAGTAGGGATCCATGGGCCTAAAGGGGAAGGACCTCTTTGTGTGTCCCCTATAGATGTTATGGTAGGTATAATTAGCCTCTCCACTTGCACTATGTTACCACCTGCTTGACACCTCTAACCAGGCAACACATCACTCCTTGTTTTTGGTAAGCTAGCAGTGTGCCTCCGAAGGGCACCTCTACCACTTTTGTGCCATGGATCCTCAACAAGGCTGCTAAAATGATCTCCCCATCCTTCTCTAGATCCATGATGTAGGTAGCTTAGCCATTTAAATTTAGATCAAGGATATACATAGGTTGGTAGAGCATATCAAACTTGTTGTGTTGATCCTTCACCAGGTTGAAGCACTCATTGAGCATACCAAGTGCCACTACAAGCTTCACATTGTGTTCTAGATCTGTATGCATTCCTTAGGGGTTGGTTGGTTCATCTTTCTAAATCCATAAGAGAGACCATGAGAAACCATCTTCGGTATGGTTTGTCACACTTGTCACTTCTAATAGCTGAGAATAGAGATTCTTGCAGGTCTCATTGACGTTGTGCCTATAGCCTAGCAATGGACAACAGCTCTTGTGATACTTTTGAGAACATTGCTGGCATAGGATAGGCCTTGATCATTGTTTGACATGCACATCATGCACCAATAGTAGTGGCGTAGTCATGAGCCCTCTAGAACCTTGATGGCGAGGCACTCCGAGTGGAAGGTGGATGTGCAATAGTCACAGTAGAGTAGCTCGATGCTAATGGTGTAGACACACCACGTCTCATCGTTGGAGTACTTCTCACCTACCTTCACCTTCTCTATCCTAGGAGACATTGGCATGCTGTAGCGAAACAAGTTTAGTAGCTCATTACTTGTGTGTGCTCTATTCTACTCTTCTTCAACCTCTAACTCTCTCTCACGCGTGCAGGTGAGTGTGTCACCAAGCGAAACCTCATGAGCTCCTCTCTCTACTAGGGATCTGCAAGCCCGAAGGATATGGACCTCTTCTATGTGTCCACCAAAGAGTTCATGATGGTTGTCATTGGCTTCTCCACTTGACTGATGCCAACACCATAACACTAACCAGGTGATGCGTCACTCCTTGTTTCCCATAATCAAGTAGTGTGCTAACAAATGGCACCTCTACCACTTTTGTGCCATGGATCCTTAGCAAGGCTGTTGAAATAATCTCTCCATCCTTCTCCAATACTATGGTGTAGAACCCTTCATAGCTTAGCCATCTAAATTTAGACCCAAGGATATACAGCTTGGTAAAGCATATCAATCTTGGTACACTGATCCTTCACTAGGTTGAAGCACTTAATGAGCATGCCGAGTGCCACTACAAGCTTCATGTTGCATTCTAGAACCTGTTGAGCTCCTCTCTAAGCTAAGGATCCACACCACAAGTGCTCATGTATGTGTGCACATGTGCGCGCGCGCACACACACACACACACATATATATATACATATATATATATATATATGTGTGTGTGTGTGTGTGTGTGCGCGTGTGTGTGACCAGGCTGACCCTCTTGAGCTCCTCTCTTAGTTGGTGTTCCACGGGACTAAAGGAGAAGGACCTCTTCATTGTGTCCACTAGATAGGCCATGGTATGTATCATTAGCTTCTCTACTTGCACTAACACCATGTAACACCCCAGAGTCCAAACGGCTCAGATCAACTTTGCACACTGAGCGAACCACACCTACTACCATCCCACTTATGCTTTTGTCCTCGCTTCGCATAAAAGGATTAACTTGGAGATGTTGGGATGGACTCTAGAAGCCTTATATGTTGGTCTAACCCAACCTTAACAAGTAAGGTAGGACTAAACCCTCGACAATTATCTCATAATATGCACATGGGCCACCATGGGCCAAATTCCAAATTGGGCTAGGCGTGACACACCAGCACTTGCTCAACAGCTCTTACAAGGCAATGCACACTTCTTGTTTCTAGCAAGATGGCAGTGTGCCTACGAAGGGCACCTCTACCACTTCTGTGCCATGGATCTTTAGCAAGGCTGCTAAAATGATCTCTCCATCCTTCTCGATCTAGAACCATGGTGTAGAACCCTTTGTAGCTTAGCTATTTAAATTTAGACTAAGGATATACATAGCTTTGGTGGAGCATATCAATCTTGTTTTGTCTATTCTTCACTGGATTGAAGCACTCATTGAGCATGCCAAGCGTCAGCACAAGCTTCACATTGTGTTCTAGAACTACAGGCATTCCCTAGGGGCTGGTTGGTTCATCATTCTAAATCCTCAAGAGAGACCACAAGAAACCATCTTCAATAGGGTTCGTCATGCCTGCCACTTTGGATAGCTGACAACAGAGCTTCTTGCTAGTCTCATGATACTTGCGAGCACATTACTAGTATGTGGATAGGCCCTGATCATCATTTGACATGCACTAAAAGTAGTGGCACAATCACGAGCCTTCTAGAACCTTAATGGCAAGGCACTCTAGGTGGAAGGTCGATGTGCAGGAGTCATAGTAGAGAAGCTCACCACCATTAGTATAGACACTGTAGGTGTCATCGCTGGAGTCTTTCTCGCCTTCCTTCACCTTCTCCATCCTAGGAGACATCAGCATGCTATTGTCAAACAAGTTCTGTAGCTCATGTACTTGTGTGTGCTCTATTCTACTCATCTTCACCTCTAACTCTCTCTCTCATTTGAGCGGGTGTGTGTGTGTGACTAGGATAAACCCCTTGAGCTCCTCTCTCTGCTAGGTATCTATACGCCTGAAGGTGATGGATGTCTTCCATGTGTCCACCAAAGAGGCTATGGTGGGTATCATCAGCTTCTCTACTTGACTGATGCCAACACCTGCTCGACAGTACTAACTAGGCAATGCATCACTCCCTGCTTCAGGTAAGCAGCAGTGCCTATAAAGGGAACCTTTGCCACTTTTGTGCCATGGATCCTAAGTAGGGCTATTGAAATGATCTCTTCATCCTTCTCTAGATCCATGGTGCAGAATCATTTGTAGCTTAGCCATTTAAATTCAAACTTAAGGATATACATAGCTTCATGGAGCTTATCAATCTTGGTGTGCCAATTCTACACCAAGTTGAACCACTCACTGAGCACCACTACAAGCTTTACGTTGCATTCTAAAACCTCTTTAGCTCCTCTCTACTACTAAAATCCACACCACATGCACCTGTGTGTGTGTGCATGCACATGCTTATCTCTAGG
>Ga0182004_10003642_pt1 | contig 12288 bp, 9 predicted proteins | sample Sormic07211540_1_FD_120479 | JGI IMG/M metagenome (GOLD analysis project Ga0182004, IMG submission 120479) | Endophyte microbial communities from Sorghum bicolor roots, Mead, Nebraska, USA - 072115-40_1 MetaG | ecosystem: Host-associated > Plants > Roots > Unclassified | place: USA: Nebraska... | reverse complement strand
TAGGTTTATGGGGTTATGATGTCCATGATCACTGGTGCAGACCTCAGATAGGGTTTTATTACTGTACCTAGCAATAACCTGACATGTGGGGCCTATTACTATAGCGATGCATAGTTGCTTCCATACGTACGCAACAGTGCAGAGGACGGTCTGGTCATTGCTCTACCTGCCATTGCGTCCGCCACGTTTTGGACTGTGCATGGTGAAGGGAAGATGAGATTGCGTCTCTGGTCAGCATTAGATCTTGGACTGAGGTCATGTATCTCTCAAACTGTGTACTCCTATCACGTTATGTATTGCATAGGGGAAAATATTTTCAAATGGGCACATTTTTATTTTTCAAATGTGGCATTATGGATTGTACTAGGGGGAAAACATTTTTAAAGGTGCACATGTTTTATTTTTAAAGGTGAACATGTTTAGGGGGTGTTTAGTTCCCCATAGAATCCAAAATACAAAATGCCAACTACTTTGGAGCGATGAAATGCAAAATGCCAAAATTTTCAGGGTCATATTTAATTCCATTGAAAATGCAGAATTTATTGTTCTCATGAAGCCTTTTGAGGCTCATTTTTGGGGTTTTTTGGCCTCTTAATGCCAAAATCCAAAATGGAGAATAACTATCTTTTTTCCACAATTTTGCATGGTGTTTAGTTCTATTTTGCAAAATGATGGACCAAAACCCAAAATATTTTGTGAAAATATGGAAACTAAACACCCCCTTAATTTTAAAGGTGGACATGATCTATGGTCTTCTGCAGACATGATTTTTTTAATATTGAAACTAATTATAGTGAACATGTATTCTATACTAGAACTAGTATAGCATACCTGTTCACTACAATTAGTTTAAGTAATAGAACAGTGATTAGGCTTCCTTAATTTCCTAAATCCGATCTTGAACAAATTTTTAGAGCGACTTTGAATTGTTTTATTTGAACTTCCATTAACTCTTGGCATTTCATATTGGACTTCATTTAATAGCATATCAAAATATGTGTAGACTACATACAAACCATTACTGTCCGAACGCGCAAAATGATTCTGAAGAGCACGGGATCCTTGTAGCGTGTGGATTTACATATTTCAGAGTATTGGGCTTTAAATAGCATATGAATCCTTGTTACTAGACGCCGCTACAAACAAACCATCCATATAAGTAGGAATACTTTACTGGTACTCCAACCATTCCAAATTACAAGCCATTGTAATATTTTTTTGAAAAGTAAAAACATCTTAAGTTTGACAATTTTTCTGGAAACTTGCAAACCAAGAGATTCCCTCCTCGCTGTGGCCTGTGACCGTGAGTCTGTCAGGGCCATCAAATGCCTTCGTGAACTCGAAATGCAGTGATGGCCACTGCCATTATAAATCATGCATCAGAGTCTACACATGAGTACCTACGGCGACATGGCCGCATGGACCAAAGGAGAGGAGGCCCTCGGCCCTCCTTCACTTGTCACCGCTCGCTGCCTCATGTCATCATCCCCATAAAGCAGATGCTTTTGAGCCTTTTTCATCGATCAAACGAGCTGCTGCAGGACTCATGGAGTCATGCCCACTTGCCACTATTTCCTGCCTCATGGTTGAAAGATGGAGAGAACCCATTTTTATCTGTCTGTCTGTCTGTCTGTGTGTGTGGACTGATGTCACCATTGCTGAAAGCAAGCACTGACATACTATGTTTGGAACATTTCACTTGATTATTTTTGGGATTTGTGATAATGTTGTACTGTGTTTGATGCAGAATTCCTGTAAAATTCATAACCAAGTTCCTAAAACGTTCTACCATAATAAGCTATCAATACAATAGGGCCTCAATGTGAGCGAGCGACTAGTGTCATAATCTGTCATGTGCATGTTCAGGTTCTGCTCCTAAACGATTTTCCCGGTGTGAACCATCAAGTAATCCAGTTGCATCCAAGATGGGGCTTTTACTGGGCCATCACCCCCACTATGGCCGCTAATGGGGAGCATGTCTCGGTTGCCTGCGCAGTGCGGTCCTTTTCGTCCATGCTATCATCGGTTCAGTTCGTCAGTGCGCTGCTGTCGTTGCTCTCTCTCTGTGTGTGTGTGTCTGTCGTGCGCAATTGCGATGCGTGCAGATCCACTTCTGAAAATTCATCCAGGAGGACAGATAAAATCTTGCGGGGGCCTCGGAGTGGATTGATTTGGTCGCGATTGATTGATGAGTGGCGTGGCGTCCAGTGGGCGATGGCCATCATGCACGCAATCATGCAGGTAACGGCCACTGATGTGAATGTGATGCGACGTTCATGGGTGAGGCCTGATGGCAAGGTGTTTCCTTCTGTCATTAGCTGTAGTAGTGGCGTTAGCGGTCTAGTATGTTGGTGGGCATGGAATCCTAAGTGAATGTTGGAAATTGTGGGGGTTTCTCCATCGTCGTCTAAAGGATTTTCCTTATCGCTGATCAAACCATTCAAAGGTTAACCACAATAATATTTGGGTCCTCTGAGTTTTTGCAGCTTCTTGCAAGGAGTCCTATCAAATAGGCATTAAAAAACGACTCCTTGCAAGGACCCGAGAGAAGCCGGAGTCAAGTTCTATAGAGGAGCTAGAGCCTAAAAAAATGGCTTTTTTTTTGTGAGGAAAAAAAGTGGCTTCTTATGACTCCTCACAAACAAATACAAATTAGTACAAAGCTTGGCTGTCACTAGAGCTGTTTTTTTTTTCCAAACGGAACTTATGATGTCAGATGAGCTTCATCAGATATGTTATGAGATGTATATGTTTTTATAATTTGCCAATGTAACATGGTAGATGTTAATATTATTTTAAAAACTTTGTGAAACTTACATGACCTAACTTAGTACACCTGAAAATCGAGTATCTCATATATTCGAATTTGAAGATGTAGCTAAGGCCTAAGGGTTGTTTGACATTTTGCTTGTAGCAACTTCTTGACGAGAATCACTCATGTTCAGTCAATGTAAAATTTTGCACAAAATCTGATTGGGATCAGAAAAGAATCACTTTTTCATTTGCATTGGGATCTAGGAGCTGGAAGTTAAAACCTTGCCCCTCACTACTTTGTATGCAAACCTGCTGCCTACCAGAATCACTCTAGAGAATTAAAGAGCTGGAAGGGAGGGTCAGATAGGAGCTCTACCGAATAAACACTTGAATTCGAATCAATTAAAAAGAATACTCGTCATGCACAAGAACCAATGTTAGATCAAAATTACAAAAATACCCCTGTCAAAGTAGTGCTGACACTCTAATGTGTTGTTACACTCAGTCCAAACTTGCACAAGCCAACATCAGCAAAACTCGTGGCCAGGAAATAAACTTGAAGCCTCTGGACGCCTGTACCATGTCCACATCACTATGGTCCATAACCTGGTGCGTTGTACGGCCTAGTAGCTAACGGGATAAATTTAAACCCTAGAATTGTAAAATTTACAGGACGGAGGGAGTATTTCAAGATAAGAAAAGAAAAAGGAGCCTGTGATTGCAAAACAATGCAAGGCCTTTGGCGAAGCAGCCCAGCAGGCCCAACAAGGACATGACATGTCCCTCGTGTAGTCGTGTGGGACTGGAAGTGAAGGGCACGGTCGCACGGAGAAGCGGCACTCACTGGCTCTATGCCCGAGCCGGCCAAGACATATTCACGCACGTGTAATATATAGAGAGGGGCGGCGATCTAATATACTCCGTCTCGTAGGATTTAGATATCATTTTAGCTAAAGTTTGAATCAAATATTAGAAATATAGCAATAACTTTTAAATTGTTGAGTTTACAAATATAAAAATTATATGAATAGATTTATCTTAAAAAATGTTTTCATAAAAGTATATATATATATATTTTCTAAATGTTTTATAAAAATAAGAGGTCAAAGTTGTGTTTTGTAGACCGTGTTGCTGTTCTAAACGACATCTAAATCCTATACGAAGGGAGTATATGAGTAAGTGGAAGCCAACCTTTACTCCATCATTATACCATGTTTTAGACTAAAGTTACTAAATTTTAGCCAGCTAAATCACCTACTAAATTTTAGTCACTCATGTTTAGTAAAGAGGCCTTTTAGTCATTTTTAGTCAATGTGTTTAGGTAAAAACTGACTAAAAGGTGATACAGATTAGATTTTAGTCCTATTTAGCAACGAGGAGAAGGGTAGGTGAGAGAGAAGAGAGAGAGAGAGGACAACGAGAAAAGAGAAGACGTTGGAGATTGAGTGACTAACATGTGAAACCCACTGCTAGCGTGGGGTGGGGACGTAAGGACACGGGACAGTAGTCCGAAGTGAAAAAAAAAACCCGACCATTTTAAAAGTTGGAGGATTATAGTACACATTTAGTTTTATAGGTGAGGGAGGAAAATTAGATTCAATCATCCAACTGGTTTCAAAAGTTGGACGAGTCCAAACATCTGGTTCTCTCAATTTAGAGAGTAGAAGCGAACTAACTGTAGCTCAGTTGGTTTTGGGTTTTTTATGGCGGAATATATCATCTAGCGAGTCATCGATTTAACACGGGTGCTTGCTTTTTATTTATTCAAGAATTTGAAAATCATTGGTGGTAGCCGACTTGTCCAACGATATATTGATGACTTTGTTAATCTCAATATTTATCTTAATCTTTCAAAAGTGCTCATACGGCCTTGTTTAGTTTCAAAATTTTTTGCAAAATAGGAATAGTATCACTTTCGTTTGTATTTGACAAATATTATTCAATCATGTACTAACTAGACTTAAAAGATTCGTCTCGTCAATTTCGACCAAACTGTGCAATTAGTTTTTGTTTTCGTCTATATTTAATACTTCATACATGCGTATAAAGATTTGATATGACGGGGAATCTAAAAAATTTTGCAAAATTTTGTAAGGGTTTTTGTTTTTCTGCCTGTCAGATGGAGTCATGGGCTTGGGCCCTGTTTAGATTAGAGATGAAAATTTTTTGGGTGTCACATCGGATATGTCGGAAGGATGTCGGGAGGGGTTTTTAGAAACTAATAAAAAAAAACAAATTACATAGCTCGTCAGGAAACTGCAAGACAAATCTATTAAGCATAATTAATCTGTTATTAACACATGTGGGTTACTGTAGCACTTAAGGCTAATCATAGAGTAACTAGGCTTAAAAGATTCGTCTCACGATTTTCAACCAAACTCTGTAATTAGTTTATTTTTTTATGTACATTTAATATTTCATGCATGTGTCCAAAGATTTGATGGGATGAATGAAAAAATTTTAGGCGGCCTTGCTCGGTGATGGTTTACGGGCCGCCGAAAGCAGCAACCGTTTATACGAGTCACCGAGCAACTTGGCCACCCCCGTCTGAACGGGAGAATCCCATAATTAAGTTTCTGCACCCAAAAAAAAACCTGCAGAATTTATACTGATTCGTGTGAGACTATCGTGAATTCTTTCCTATAATCCTATCCAAACAGACCATGGCAACACATATATAGGAGCCATCACTCTGAGGCCTTGTTCAGTTCACCCAAAAACCAAAATCTTTTCAAAATTTCTCGTCACATCGAATATTACGGCACATGCATGGAACATTAAATATAGACGAAAACAAAAATTAATTGCATCACGAGATGAATCTTTTAAGCCTAATTTGTCTATGATTGAACAATAATTATCACATAAAACGAAAGTGTTACAGTACCCGGAACCAAAAAATTTTGGGAACTAAACAAGGCCTGAGTTTAATTGTGATTGGTTCAGTTTGTTTCTTGTTTTGTCCTTCTACACCTCTTCGTTTGGCTGATAAGTCATGACTGAAAGTATTATTCACTGATTTTTATGAGAGAAAAACACTGCTGAATGACTGGTAGATTCGGCAAATAAGCTCAAACGAACATAACTACGTTTGACTGTTTGACTGTCAAATCAGTGGGACTTGTTTGACTGTACTTGTATCCACTTAATCCAGTACTATGTCGAAGTGAATTATGATAGAAATTAGTTAGTTTTCTACTCGAATACACCCTATAGATATGGATTAAGGTGCATAATAATGAGCAAAACCAAACTGTACTGAAAAGTTGACGACTGGAAAGACAAGAGGTTCAGGGTTCAGGTTCCATTGACAGGGACTGTTAACTCAGTTGATGATTTGTTGGCCCCCTCATCGACAGCCTCACGAAGCATCACAAAAATCACAATTAAACTGGAATCATGGGAGCTGATGAGTCGATCTCGGTTGTCTTTTCTGATGTGATCTACTTAATGAGTATGAAAGCCAATGATTCGCTAGTAATTCATGGGAAAAGACGTCGCTCATGCAATCATGATTGAATCAGGTGCAAAACCAAGTTCAAACACAAGTGTCGCTAGTTGCTGCAATTAGCTAGAGCCTGATAGTAATAATCACCTGGTTTCCCCTCGTTACTTTTCTCAATGAAGACAGTACCAACAACAAAGCAGCCAACCAGAAGCAAAAACATATCTCGCCCAACACTCTGGATACATATTTTGGGCCAGGCAATCGACGGATCTTGAAGCGGGAAAAACTGCTCGGCTACTGCAGTTACATACAAACATGTCTATCTTAGAAAAGTTCAACCACTTTGCAGCAACAATAGCAGCTCTCCAAGTTAATAACTATCCAAAGCGAACACAGGAAAATATTCAAGGGCATTAAGAGCCTTTTACCACGATCAACCACCAATTTTATGGAGGCCTACGAAATGTCGACTAGTCATTCATGACTTATGTCCCAGGAACTGATAAATACTCTCAACTGCTGATACAATTTGCCGCAGCATATTTTACAACTCTGGATTACTCAACAACAGCCATCTCAGCGAAATTATGAGACAGCACATGCTAAACCTATTTCCCAAGCTAAGCTATGGAAAAGGTCAAAACTTATAGTGGGGCTGCTGGAACCCCATGTCAATCGGCCAAGCTATCAAGGAAGCTCTGCAGCTCCCTCAGGCCTTCTGCAGATATGCTTCTCTGTACACGAGGCCTAGGAGTTGTTAGAACAGGAGGCGGCCTAGAGTTGAAGCAGACGACAACCACAGAAAGGTTATCACCACTCTTCCTCTTGATGGCCTCATCAACTAGTTCTTTACAGCAAGCGGCCGGGTCATTGTGCTCTTGGAGCTTACGGCGGGCAAAATCTACCGCATTTTGGCTGCGGAATACATCCCAGATCCCATCACAACCCATGATCAGGAATTCGTCCTCTTCAGTCAGATCTGTTGTCATTACCTCAGGCTCGGCACTGAGAGGGCCAAGACCATCACATGCCTTCATGCCTTCCATATGCCAATCCCCAATTGCTCGCGCAACATTGAGCTGCCCGTTCAGGTAGTCATCATCGACATATCCACCCAATGCCTCAATACGCATCTTCTCCCTGTTGCAAGATGGTTTGTGATCCCTGGACATCTCAATTGCCTTTCCACGACGACAAAGTACTGCTCGACAATCACCAGCATTCGCGACTAGAAGTGACCTGTTGAGCACCCAGAGACAGAAATATGCCAGAAGCTAAGGATGAAGCGAAAGGCATGCACAGAATTTAACAGATCAGAACTAACAATTTTAATTATTCACAGCTACCTTCAGGACATTCCTTAAACGAGAACACATGAATATCGTGTTAGAAAAAACACATGCATGCACCATAAAAATTTGCAAAAGTCACCAAAGGGCAGGGGATGCAGATCCTTGTAGGCAGTCGCGGAGCCAGCCGAAAATTTTAGCTGGGGCATACTAAATGAACAAATCGCATATACCAACGCAGTGTCATCAAGTCTAGCAATAGGCCTAGTATCCTACACAATATACTAAGTCCAAACTATCAGTTAATGGCAGACAAACTATTTACAGCACTGAGTTCCATGCAAATTGCTAATGATGCATTTAGCGAGAGTGAATTTTAAGCCCGACCAGTAATGTTTGAGAAAATTTCATACCTATCATGTTTGCTTAAGGCCAATGGGGACAAATTGAGCAAAACTTCTTGCACAGAGAGCAATAAAGAAGTAATTCCCTAACTTGTTATATTTCCCAATTGGCCGCTCTCCAGTACCCTTGCTTCCCATCGAGGACGATAGCGCCGAGCGTGACGAGCCAATGGATGATTGTGCTGCTGCGTCTCTTCTTGCATTGTTAGGTTGGCCTCTTTTCGTTCAGGGCCTGCTAGCCAGTTAGGATATGGACCAGTAAGCCCAACGAGCCATACCCCTTCGGCAGACAGTGGTAGTAGTTTCTTGCCCGATCGTTTAGATGAGTTCGACCGCAGCGGAGTCACTGAGCTTTGCAGTTGCAGCGGTCATGGACATGAGGGAAAACTGAATGGGGTAATGAGGTTGGCCGGCCAATAGCTGGGGCGGCCATCCCATGTTGCCTACAGGGTGGTTCTGCCCTTGCTTGTAGGGAAAGGTGAAGGCACATGTTGCTCATTTGCAATTAAGCGTGTGAGTGCAAGTGTCAGAACAGATTTGGTCAGGTGGGACAAAAGGGTACATGATGCCATAAACAGCAAATAGTAAAGGCTCCCGCCTGTGTATGTAAATGATAAACTTCAGATAGCAGTTACCATGTGTCATATCATGTGATGTCAGAATTGATTTTGGCAGATTGGATAAAAACAAAAAACAGCTCCCATCGTCCATATGTATCACAGTTACACCTATTCTATACAATGACTTTGTATGGATCACAGTTGCAGAAGTTAATGAGAGCATTACCTCCCAACCACAAGTGCTGCAAGAGCAGTTGTACCAGAAGCAAGAGAGCAGTTCAGAGAACAAGCATCTGCAAAAGCAGCATCAACCTGCAAGAATGCAGAGGATACTGCTTTCACTATCTCCCTAGGAAAACCCTCATCCTCGACAATAAACCTTGGTAAATTGCTGCACACAAAATCAGCTGCATGCTTTCCACCATGCCCATCAAAAACCTGATAAAAAATAGAAATAAGGTTAAACATGCAGGAAATGCTATATTTTCCAAATAGGATGCCTATACTGTTTCTCTAGCCAAATGGCTAAAACCAGCTAAGATATATAGCAGTATTGACAAAGGAGATTGGACACTGCCACAATTCATTATGAACATACCCCATAAAAGGCACTGGGGCCTTCGTCAGAACTTTCAAATCCAAAGTCCTGCATGAAATTATCAGAGCAGATAAAGACATCCTCCATTGTGTGCCTTGAGCCAATATCAGCCCACCCAGCAGATCGTACAACTGGAATAAATTCAGTGTCCATGCTTTCAAAAGTTCTCTCATTTTCAGGCTTCTTATTGTTTGCAGGACTCCTCACCTTCAAAACCAGTGTCATTTATCAAACATACAAGAAAAGGATACACACTTTCAAACTGAGGTAAAAGGCCTTGTTTTATTTCCTTTTTTTCACTATAATTAAAAGGTAAAAGACAAACATGTCATATATGCCACCTTTTTTGATTCGCTAGGTGAGCATACGAGTTACAAACTCGTACTCTGAATGTGCCTTCATTCGGCATATATATCACCTTATTATTCATACTACATCAAGTCAATCCTCACATTGATACTCATGATCCCAAAAATTCTAAACATAAACCAGGTACCTAGTAGATTGATGAGATCAGAACCAAAATCCCTCAGCTTCTGCTTCCTAAATTTGCTTGATGGTCTTTCCAAAGAAAAAAAAATCATTTGATGGTAGAGTATAAAATTAGTTTCGGGGTTTTCCAGCTGTGGAGGACTGGAGAAATTTATTGGATCAATCAATCAATATTAAAGCAGAGTAGCAGACAAAAGACAGAACTTTGAATAATGTTCTGGGGGGCCATGAGGCCAGAACAGGGCGTGGGGGTATCAGACTTTTCATGACATATAAGTACTGGATTAACAGTTCAATTATGCCCTTTTGCCATGTACTCGAGCCACCCAACCTTTTCACCGCAGGGCATGATAAAACAATGATCTTTACCAGAACAAAACCCCCAGGTCAAGAAAAGTTACATCATCGTATATGTATTCATGTCCATTACCATGGACCTGTGTCTGCAATAAATTATACACTACGAAATTGCTAGGGAAGCATCAGGTACCAAGGCAGGAGTATCTACTTCCCATAAACATTCTGGAATGTCCCCTACCCTCGTACTTGATCCAAACCTATATCATTTCATATAATCCAAAGCAGTCTTCTCAAAACACCACCGGATCACAAGCAATTATAATTGCTTTCCAGACTCCCAATTGCGTGCATCCACATAAACCGCCTTGTTCCAAGCATCTTGCCCCTCTACTTACTAGTCACTACCAGTACTCTAGTACAACAAGGGTGTACCAGGAGCTTCAGAGCCCTCTTTTCCCTCCCCATCTTGTCTCACCTCCCAGATCCAGGACAACACGTCCCGTCCCGTCCCATCCCATCACACCAGTGCAAACCCTAGCGCCTTGGCACAATCGGCTCGCGCCACGCAGCTGAGGCGGCGGCAGCCACACCGAACAACACAGGTTAAGCATTCGAATCAAGCCGACCACCACACAAAAGCTCCCATCTTTCGCGCAGATCACGCAAGCTATCTTGCTAGCCGCGGAGGAAGGAGCCGAGATTCAGGAGAGCCGACTTACGAAAGAGGAGTGCCGCGCGAGCGCCGGCTTCCTCGCCGCCGCCGGGATCGGGGGCCTCCCCCCGCCGCCGCCGCCTCGAGGCACGTGCTCTTCCATCACCGACCAAATCGGTTGGGTTAGGGTTCGGATATGGTCCTGGGGAGCTGCCTGCCGGTAGTAAGCCTTCCGTACTGTGGAGTGTGAACAGTAGCAGCAGAAAACGCAGGGGAGGCCGGAAAAGGCGAAGGGAAAACGAGGGGCACCACCACCACAGGGGCGTTTCGGTAATTTCGGGGATGATTAAGCTAATCATGGCGAGTAACAGCGGCGCGCAGCCGCTGGTCTGCGTGAGATGCGAGATCCGGTTTCCGGGGCTCGCGCTGCCATTGGTGGGGCGGCGCGGTCGGCGGTCGCGGCTGTGGATAGGGGCACGTGCGGAAACGTCTACGGGGCTGATCGGTAGGCCGCAGCGGAGGCGCACAGTTTATGTAAGGCATTGGAGATTAAATTTTTTTTATATCACATCAGATGTGTCAGAAGAATGTCGAGAAGGGTTTTTAGAAACTAATAAAATAAATAAATTATATAACTCGTTAGGAAACTACAAGACAAATCTATTAAGCATAATTAAGTTGTTATTAGCACATGGGTTACTGTAGCACTTAAGGCTAATCATGGACTAACTAGGCTTAAAAGATTCGTCTCGCGATTTTTAACCAAATTGTGTAATTAGTTTATTTTTTATCTACATTTAATGATTCATGTATGTGTCCAAAGATTCGATGAGATGGATAAAAAAATTTTGATGGAGAACTAAACAGGGCCTAAGGCCTTGTATAGTTTAGGTCTTGTTTAGTTCCAAAAATTTTGCAAAATTTTTCAGATTCCTCGTCACATCGAATCTTTAGACGTATGCATGGAGTATTAAATATAGATGAAAATAAAAATTAATTGCACAGTTTGGTCAAAATTGACGAGACGAATCTTTTGAGCCTAGTTAGTCTATAATTGGACAATATTTGTCAAATACAAACGAAAGTACTACTATTCCTATTTTACAAAAAAATTTAGAAGTAAACAAGGCCTTAAAAAGTTTTACAAAATAGATACGATAGAACTTTTATTTATATTTGATAAAATATTGTCCAATTATAAACTAACTAAACTTAAAAAATTCATCTCGCACATTACAGGTAAACTGTGTAGTTAGTTTTTATTTTTATCTATATTTAATGCTCCATGCATGCGTCTGAAAACACGATGTGACAGAGAATCTGAAAAATTTTATAAACTAAACAAGGCCAATGACCTCGTTTCAGCATTGTGCTTTCTTTGTGCCGAATAAAATTGATGCACAAGACCGTGCATTTGGAACTGCCCTGATGCAGGCTTTGCATAAGTAGAAATTGAGCTTCCCATGTGAGCTGGGACAGCAGGGTGCGGTGGGTGGCTTACATATGATGGCGGACCTAGAATTTTAATTATAGGGGCACGGACAAAAAGGATATAGTTTATCAATATGGATATAATATAATTAGATTCAGTGGCGGACCCAGAAACGGACCAAGAGGGGGGCTAAATGAAAGGTCCAAATGGCTAGATGGGGGATGAATAGCCTATTAAAATTTTCTACAAACTTCAACTAGACAAGTTGATTAGTAAAACAAAAGGCGAAGCTATTCTAGCACTAGCACAACTAAGCTATGCAAGCCACCTACACAAGTCTAACAAGAAAGCTAAACACT
>Ga0182004_10003641_pt1 | contig 12288 bp, 6 predicted proteins | sample Sormic07211540_1_FD_120479 | JGI IMG/M metagenome (GOLD analysis project Ga0182004, IMG submission 120479) | Endophyte microbial communities from Sorghum bicolor roots, Mead, Nebraska, USA - 072115-40_1 MetaG | ecosystem: Host-associated > Plants > Roots > Unclassified | place: USA: Nebraska... | reverse complement strand
GGGGTGGTGGTTTATGGTGGTGGTGGGTTGGTTGGGGGGGGGGGGGGGGGTGTGTTGGGTGGGGGGGGCAACAGATCCTCACAAAAGGATTTTTTTTATTGGTCTTTTATGTAAACCTTGTGATGGCCGAATTGCCTGCTCATTGTTTCCTGAGTCTTTGTACGACATACATACCTCTTGAACTGGGACTGAGTGCTCTGAATTTATTTTTTGCGTACTTGATTTCAGGCACTGATTGCAAGCTCATTTGCTAAACTTGACTATGAAAAAGTGGAGGAGGTCACGTTCTATGTATTAAAGGTTGCAGTGTTAACTAAGTTATTTTACTGCTAATTTGTATATGAGACTAGTATAAATAACATTCATCAGCATGTCATGAAGCAGCTTTCAAACATGTTTTATTTGCCAGGCAGGAGTGTTCGTTGGTATCGCTTTAGCACTTCTTCTGTTTGCCTCTTTTGGTAGACTTGCAGAAGTATTCTCCAAAGATCCCATGGTTATACAAATCGTGAGGGGTGGTGTTTTGGTATGTATCTTTTTTTATGATACTATCTGGTCCCTGTCAACACTATCTTTGCTCATGGCTAACTTGTGTGTTTTTGAAGTTTGTTAGTGCTAGCCAGCCTATCAATGCCCTTGCTTTTATCTTTGATGGACTCCATTTTGGTGTCTCAGACTTCTCATACTCAGCTTCCTCCATGGTATGCGCATAAAGTAACTTATGCTATTCTGATGATGCAACTACTACTGCATTTTCTGTTTGCAGTGTTTCCTTTCCTTTCTGCAGTGATTTATTAATATCCCTTGGATCCTCAGATGGTAGTTGGGGCAATATCCTCTTTGTTTTTGCTGTATGCTCCACAATTTTTTGGGCTTCCTGGTGTTTGGGCTGGCCTGGCTCTTTTCATGAGTTTGCGTATGACTGCTGGATTTATGAGGTAACATTTGTCTCATTGACCTTTTGTTACATGTTCTGGATGTTGTCAGTAGAAGATACCCTCTTAACCAAATTTGACTTTTATTTGAGAAGTATGATTGTCTCTTCTGTACCACTCCATAAAGATTGGAAAATAGCAGAGTTTAATTCTTTCTCTTTGTTGAAAATGCAACGTTTGCCATGTACAGAAGGTCCCCATGAACCGTTTATAAACAGCTATAAACATGAAATTCACCCTGTCCGCTTGATCTTATCTGCCGAATCTACCAACCATTCAACAATGTTTTTCTCTCACAACAAATCGACGAACAGTACTTTCAGCCATGGCTTTTCAGCCAAGCGATTGACCATCTTTTGTGTGTCCTGCATTGATGCAATAGATATTGGGCCCAGTTGATCATAACCATTGATCAAACTATCAGATACTTTGGTACAAAATTTGCATTGACATGTGTCCTCCTTAATTTACAGATTGGGATGGAGAGCAGGGCCTTGGTGGTTTTTGCACAAGAAAGAACCCAAATATAAGTTAGTGAAAATGCAGCATTTTTTTAATGCTTACCATTGAGTCATGTAATAATAGTCAATTTATTGTGATACTCGCATGTTGAGCCAACCAGATGGCCGCATGGTTGCTGACATATAAGGTGCTCAACTGTTGTATGCAGGCTGCAATCAAGGAAATGTTGATCTCTGGAACTGATTAATCAAATGGCAAGATTATGATGGAGAATAGAAGTTATGAAAGGCACACTACAATGTCGAAACATGTTTACTTTTATGTTGACTCCTGTGTATGTTTCAACCATTTGGTGATTTTAGAACTTAGAATTTGAGAGTAAAGGAACGTCAGACAAAGTTCACTTGTAGGTGTCACATAGGCGATGATTGTTCACTATCTCTATCCTCTCCGTGCTTGAGTTCAAACTGTAGATAGAATATTGCAGAATTATTTAGACAGATCTGTTTTTTTTTTAAGTTCTAGACAGATCTGATGGGTTCAAACTTTACAGTTGAAACATCAGATAGATTTTGCTTGCAGTCTTTACATAGCGAATGATAGTTCATCATCTCTCCTCCTTCCTGAAGTTATTACTGTATGCGGAACATTGTAGTATCGTTTCCTCCTGCCTTGTTTGTATAGCCATGGAGGCATGGACCGACAGATATGCAACTATCTTCAGCAAAGACACGCATAATCCACAGGTTCATTACTATGGCTGGAACCATTCAGCCAGGAATCCTGTCCCTTCCTGTTAGGGTTGCATTCCATGTTCTGCAATGGCACCACTAACTTCTTTGGGGGTCCTCCAACAGAACCATAGTCACAAAGTTTCTGGATCGATGTAGTTGAGATATGGGGTCGTGGGATACATTACTCGCGAGATATTTTTACACTATAGGTCAAAAATAAACCCATGAACCCAGGTCGAGGTTGACGAACCTGGGTCGAAGGTGGTGAACCAGTTCATGTGACTAGGGCCTTGTTTAGTTCTCAAAATATTTTGTAAATTTTTTTTGATTTCCTGTTATATCGAATCTTGCGGCACATGTATGAAACACTAATTATAAATAAAAGAAAAAACTAATTATACAGTTTAATTGTAATTTGCGAAACGAATCTTTTGAGCCTACTTAATCTATAATTGGACAATATTTGTCAAATACAAACGAAAATGCTACAATTCTATTTTGCAGAATTTTTAGAAGTAAATAAGGCGTAGGTGCAGGACCCCGAAGATAGCACAATACTTCCCGTTGTATATATACGAGAATTCGGTGCGAAACCATTTCGAGCACCACGGAAGATGAGAATAGTTTCGAAGATGAATCGTTTGGCTCTCACAGGTCGAGCTACCCCCCGCGTGGGCTTCCAAATGCAGGTGAAATCTGGTCCGTGGCCGAGTTCCACCTGGGCTTCTGCTAGAGGGGAAGGCCAGGGCATTCACGGGAATTTGGGCTTCCAAACAAGGCCCCAAAGGCCCAGCAAACTTCTTACTTCTGTGACCTGGATCGGACGGCCAGGGTGTCGCTTCTCCTAATCCAACGGCGCTACCGGACTCGCACGCCACTTTATAGGCCACTCCCACCGCCGAACCCTAGTTTCTGTTTGGACTTCCGCCGCGCTTCGCCCTCTCGCTCCAGCCGCTTCACAGCGTCGCCGCCGCAGCTCGCCTCTCCGACCGCCGCGAGGATGGTACGTGGATCGAGCTTAGGGGGGTGGCGTTGGTTCCCATAGGGGTTTTGCGTTGTGCGGGGTTTGACTAGGGGTTTTGTGTGCTTGTGCTTGTGTGCAGCCGTTCAAGAGGTTCGTGGAGATCGGGCGCGTGGCCCTGGTGAACTACGGCAAGGACTATGGCCGCCTCGTCGTCATCGTCGATGTGGTCGACCAGAACAGGGTAAGGACTGAGCTCTCCTAAATGCTTGTCCTTCCGTTCGCTGTTGTGATGTCGATCTAGAGCTCTAGCGGAGTGTGCTTTTGTACCACTGGTAGTAATTGGCTTGTATCTGCTGATCTTCGTGAGAAATATGAAAAAAGTTATATGGCTGTATTTGGTAGCACTAGCACCTGATGCAATTTGTTTGAATTGGCCAAGTAGCGTGGCCTCATGTCCTCGTGACCTCGTCTAGTGGTTAAGACAAATGGTAGAGTTAGTGCCTTAGCATTTGGCAATGCCAGGAGGCTAAGGGTTGCTTGGCAAACTTATTCCCTGAATGAACCAAGGACCAATTCCCTTGTTTAGATTCCTTTTAAGACGCAACAAATGTACACTATTTATAACAATATATATTTGTGGTGCCTTAATTATTTGTCCTTGCTGGACTTGATTTGGTTAAGCATTCAAGCCCTCATTGCCTTATGTATTCACTGAAACCAGGCACTTGTGGACGCCCCTGATATGATCAGGTGCCAGATAAACTTCAAGCGTCTTTCACTTACTGACATCAAGATTGACATCAAACGTGTCCCCAAGAAGACAACCCTGATCAAGGCGATGGAGGAAGCTGGTAATGATGAATCAACCTCTTCAGCACTGTTGCGCTTTATCCATCTTCTAGATTCTAGATGATTGTCCAGAAGAGAACAGTGACACTTAATTGATCTCTTGTTATTCTTTTACAGACGTGAAGACCAAGTGGGAGAACAGTTCATGGGGCAAGAAGCTGATCGTTCAGAAGAGGAGGGCAGCGCTCAATGACTTTGACAGGTTCAAGGTCATGCTGGCAAAGATCAAGGTCAGGAACCTCTCTGTCAAATGTCTAGTTCCTGTTGGCACTGTCTGTATTGCTTGCTCACACTTTTTATCTTTGTGTAAACAGAGGGGTGGTGCTATCAGGCAAGAGCTCGCCAAGCTGAAGAAGGCATCCACGGCTTAGTCTCCTTCAGTGGATGGCATGTTACAGTTTTTGGTTCTGAGTTGTATCAGCAATTCGATCGAGTGTTGTCAAAGCCAGAATTAGTAATATGTTTCCTGTGAACCCATTTCAAACTTTGTCAAGCATGGGTGTGTTCTGGATATTTTGTCGTGAATGTTATGGAATATCTAAGGTAGCCTGTGACAAATGTGCGATCCTTACAATTTCTGTTTTGTTTATTGCTAGTGTTTTTAGGCAACCAGGGTATTGGCATAATCGATATTGCGATCCTGCCTAAGCTGTCATTTCTTTTTCACTGCTTGCATGCCTATGTGGTCTTTTGAATGGAAAGTTGCTCCAATAGTTCTCAAAGTGTTTTCTACCTCATCCATGCCATCCAGCAATGAAATTTCTGTACTTGGTGCATAATTTTGCTGTGCACTCGTTGCACATCTTGCTGCATGCCAGATATCCTTTGGTGAAGTGTTTTTAAACCCTTGGGAATGCACGGTGGAGTATCCAGATACTAGGGTGAGGCACCCGTGCCAGTGCTCTTTGACGAGGCTCTGCTGCGCCTGTTATTGTTCAACGTGGGCATCTTCCTATTCTTGTATACAAGCATGAGCTCTTTTCAAACTTCAGAGACCGGAGACCCTTTGTCTTGATGACAATGACTCTTGGGAATGCAATGGACAGTGGCTGCGCGGCCAGGCATAGCTACGGCTGCTCATTGAACATGTCTGCAAGTTTGGCTGGCAGTGGCATGCTGTTTCTGCCCATTTGCAAATCTTATTATCTACTCCATCCTTTCCAAAATATAAGGACTTTTTGCTTATTTAGATATTTAGATACATTGATTTACTATTTCAAACATATCACAATCATTTCTCAGTTCCCTATGCTTTCCCCAAATATGATCAATCTTTACATCTTTTCCAATGGTGAGTTTGAAGTTCTGCACTAACGGTACAAGTCTTCAGGCATGTAAGGCCTGTTTAGTTCCGAAAAGTAAAAAGTTTTCGGTACTGTAGCACTTTCGTTTGTTTGTGACAAATATTATCCAATCATGGATTAACTAGGATCAAAAGATTCGTCTCATGATTTACATCTAAACTGTGTAATTAGTTTTTATTTTCATCTATATTTAATGTTTCATGCATGTGCCACAAGATTCGATCTGACGGGGAATTTTGAAAACTTTTTGGTTTTCAGCGTGAACTAAACAAGGCCTAAGTAGTGGATCGGACTAAAAGTGCTACCAAAAGGCTGTTTCTGGACTGTACTTTTATGTAAAACTTGGGATTGGTCGAATTGCCTCTTGCCTTACCGAATGAGTTTTCACAAATGTTGATACCTGGAGCTGATTAAAAAAATGGCCAGATTATGGAAAAGAAAAGTTATGAAAGGCGCACTACAATGTACAGACATATTTACTTGGAATTTTCTTGACTCCTGTGTATGTTTCAACCGTTAGGAGGTTTTGGAACTTCAAATTCAAGAAGAGTAAAGGTACATCTGACGAAGTTCACTTGTAGGTGTGGCTGCTCACTATCTCTATCTTCTCCATGCTTGAATTCAAAACTGTAGATAATGTTGCAGAATTGTTTAGACATGTCTGATAGGTTCAAACCTTACAATTCAAATATTTCAGATTTTGCTTGTAGGTCTCACATAGCTGATGATAGTTCATTCTCTCTCCTCTCCTGCCTGGTTTTTACAGCCATGGAGCCATGGAGGTAGCAACTCTAAGTATGCAACTATCTTCAGCAAAGACCTGCATAATCTGCAGGTCCATATGGCTGGAACCATTCAGCTAGGAATCCTTTCTTCCTTTTAGGGTTGCATCCCATATCTTGGCACAACAGATCATTTAACCAGATGTTAGTGGAGCTTATGCAGGACCTGCGAAAATATTTCCCGTTGTATAGATTCTTGTACTCTGCCCATTCTGCTACACTCTTCTCCATACATCTTATGCTTGGCAATTGGAAGCTACCAGCCAGAAAATGGGCTACCCAATTGCTCATCCTCTCTGAGGCATATATGTTAGTAAGGCTCTCAGCGTAACCAACTATAGCCAACTGAGGAATCCTGGGATGGATGCATTCTCTGTATTGTATTCAATCAATTAGATAAAATGAGATTACTGAAACCAACATACTATTGACTTCAACAAGTAAACTGTAAACATTGAAAAAAATATATTTACACTGACTTCATATCCCAAGTTTATTACTACTGTGTCATCTACAGTCCGAGCAAAGTTAAACATGCCTACTGTTATGGCCTAGTCTCTAGAGGCACTCCAAAAAACAAGACTATTCAAAATCTATTATAGTACAAAGCATGGCCAGGATGCGTGTTTCTTTAATCACTGTGAATAGATCAGTGTCATGGAAATCGTGCAAGGTGCACTACATATTTGTTTCTGGACTGAACTATAGGTTATATCCGGTCTTCGAGAAAGCCCTCTGTGATGTTGCTTCCTACTTTATCATTGAACTATTATTTGTTGATTCTTTCACTCAATTTTGTGTCGAACTTGTTAAATGTTAAAGTGGTTAGTGCCTAAGTGGTACACTAGTTTTGCGGAGTTTATTGTCTCCCTTGTCCATTTCATCTATGATATCAAATGTAGTGTTGATTGGTACTTCAAATATGCACTAAAATTTTGTACAATGTGTACCTGTATAGAGGAGCTGCGGTATCCGGTGATCCTGCTACTATGTTTCTGCACCAATTTGCTGTGAAGATGTCCCTAAGCTTCTGATCACCTCTGAATCCTGTTGCCAGAATCACAATATCACATTTGATGCTTTCATTTCTGTCTTGCAGGATGATTCCATCACTAGAAAAGTTGAATGCCTTAGATTTCTTGAGAATAATGCTGCCTTTGTCGACCCTGTCATAGAAACCTTCTGGCAGCATTGCAATCAAGCATGAGGACATAGCAAAGGAGAAGCTGTAGTCAGGGACCATCCCATGCTTTTGTAAAGGAATGCTCCACTTGTAGTATGTTTCAATTACTTTAGAGATCGCCCATCTCTGAAACAATAGGTAAATTTTAGGCTGCTTATTATCTGGATGTGCTTTTTATTTGAAAACGTGATCCTATAATTACCAAAGGGGAGAGTGCAGTGGCCAACATATAACGTAAAAATCCTTCACCAGGTTTATGAACCAGAAGCTGTGAGATGCGATTGAGATAGAAGTAACTGAGGTCAACTCCCCATATGCTGGACTTGTGGACCAGCCAGTGCTTTGTTCTATATATGATGGTGCATGGCTGTGTGGCACCTGCATTGAAATTTGAAACAGAACAGTTAACCACCATACTTGTTAGAATAATTCTCTAGTGAGATTAGAGAAGTTCTGGTTCTGGACCTACCATTCACCTTAGCAACCTCTGCGGCAATGTCAAATGCTGATTTACCAGAGCCAATTATCGTCACACACTTGCCCTTCACAAACTGAGCAACATCATCCATGTAAGAATAGTCCAGTGAGTGCAATATTTTCCCCTTGAACAACTCAGGCCCATTCCCTGGAAATTCTGGGATGTTTGGGGTTCCACTGTGTCTTCCAATGCACAGGATCAGAAAATCCACCATAAAAACCTGTAACAGTAGATTGCACAATATTAAAGAGTTGCAGTATGGAGGATAAAAATGTGGTAGTAGTGACAGTGTTTCTGTATAAGGAATTTCATTTCCATTGCTTCTTTCCATATGCATCAATTTAGGTTGATACAAAGGATGGAAACAACAATCTTCTGTTCTTTGAAAAAAGAAACAGAAACAATCTGAACTCTCTTTGACACAGATGATCTGAGGAGAGTACACATACCTCAGTGCTACCGACTTTCAAGTCCTGGACGGTGAGGCGCCATCCTCCACCCTTCACTGCTCCGAATGCTGTCCCATTGCCAGACCACTGCTCCCAGCTCATGATCTCTTCCTCAGCTGCGCCGAGGTACTCGACACCAAGCACCTGGCTGTTGAACCTGATGTGCTTGAGGAGGTCAAATGCACACGCATACGACCTTATGTACTCCATGACCCTGCGGTGGTTTGGGTACGCCTCTCTCACGCTCTCCGGCCACGCCAGGTCGGAGAACCGGAACGCGGTCGTCGGCGCCTGAAGCCTCGTCGACTCCAAGGTGTGTGCCCACACTCCGCCGATGGTTCCGTCAGCCTCGAACACCACTGGCCTGAACCCCTTGTCGAGCGCGTGCTTGCAGGCTGCTAGGCCGCTCACGCCTGCACCGACGATTCCCACCCGCTTGCTATTGCTATCCATCGCTTGCTCTCTGCTTCCGAGTTCTTGGAAGGGAGGGAGGGAGGAAGAAGTGAGGGGGAGACTGGTGTTTTTTATACAGCTTTTCCGTTTGATTCTCTGGATAAGTTAGATTTTTTTAGACGTTGGATATTTTCAGATGGGGCCAATGGCCAAACAACCACCACTTGCCGTTTTCTTTGGTTGCATCCTTGATTATTCCCGTCAGCCTCCTGTTGTTTTTGCTGTGTGTGTGTGTTTTTTTTTTTCGTATTCAGTAGGAACCCAAGCATGCATCTGATGGGTGGGTATTTAAATGTTTGTTGTGTTGTAGGTCTCTTTCCGAGTTAAAATATCTATATCTACACGCCATCTGATCTGTAGTACTATTTTATTTTTTTTAGAGAAGGCACATTTAGATATAGGTGACATTGTCAGCATTGGGCTTGTTGCCTTGTTGGTGAACATCAACTAGCTTGATATCTGACATGATCATTTGGATCCATTACCATTTTGTATTTGTAATAACCCCCTATTTTAGTTGAAAGAAACGTGTCTGTTTTGGTTCATACCATCGGCATCAATTTTGATACTGACCCAGGCTGATTTACTCATCAGTTGTGTACTAGACTACTAGTGTAACTGAAATCCAATTAAAAGGAAAAATCCACATCCAATCTAAACACAATACAAGATGATATCCAATCCAACCCCATCCAGCCGTTTAGTAAAATCTAAGTTGATCCAACAATCTCAAAACTTTTGGTATTTAAATCTCCAAACTCACGTTCATATTGCAAAATTTTTCGCTAACTTGTCTGACAATTGTTGTAAGTGGAGTTCCGATAAAAGCTCCACTCTCATTGGATATCTGCGTAGTCAACGGCGCCGTAAGGCTGGAACCACTCGGCGAGGAAGCCCTTCTTCCTCCTGGGGTGGCAGCCCATGTCGCGGCAGAGCTGGTCGTTGTACCAGATGTTGACGGCGCCGAGGCAGGCCCCGCGGAAGCTCTCCCCGTTGCTCCGCCTCATGTACCTGCCCCACTCCGCCGCGCTCCGCTCCATCCTCGGCACGCTCGGCAGCCGGAACGCGCCGTCCAGGAACCGCGCCACCCACTTGGCCATCATCTCGACGGAGTAGATGTTTGTCAGGCTCTCCGAGTACCCGACCACCGCCATCTGCGGGATCCGAGGGTGCACGCACTCCCTGTAGAGAGGCACGGCGGCGGTGTCCGACGACGAGCCGGCGACGATCGCCTTCACCCTGGGCGCCACGAACATGTCCCTGAGCTTCTGGTCGCCGCGGAAGCCCGTGGCGAGTATCACCACGTCGGCGGGGACGACGACGGCGCCGCCGTCCAGCACCAGGCCGTCCTCGCAGAAGGCGAACGACCTCGACCGCCTGATTACGACGCTGCCGTCCCTCACCTTGTCGTAGAACGCCTCCGGCAGCATGCCGATCTTGCACGACGAGATGGAGCCGGCGAACCCGAACTCCGGCTCCATGCCGTACTCCCACATCGGGATCGCCTTCTTGTAGTACGCTCCCGTCACCTTCGATATCAGCCACGCCTGCAGTCACGGAGACACGGGCACATCAGTGCTGATGTCGAGGGCCACCAGTGCACCAGATGTTGCTTTGCATACCAGGGGCGTCAGCAATGTCGCGAGGAGGGTGGACGCGAGGCCGGCGCCGGGCTTGCGGACCATGAGCTCCGCGAACCTGTTCATGTAGAGGTAGCCGAGGTGGAGCTTGCCCCAGACGGTGACGTCGTGCAGCAGCCACCGCGGGCTTCTGCAGATCACCGTGCACGGCCGCTCCACACCATTGGCGTCGGCGCACTCGGCCGCGACGTCGTAAGCGGACTTGCCGGAGCCGACGACGGCGACGCGTTTGCCCTTGACGAGCGCGGCGGCGTCCGCGTCGTCCATGTCGGACAAGTCCATGGAGTGGAGCACCCGCCCGCGGAACGCGTCGGGGCCGCCGCCGGGCGGGAACGCCGGGATGTTGGGCACGCCGCTGAACCTCCCGATGCACAGGATCAGGAAGTCGAACTCGTATACCTGCGTGGTGTCGGAGTCGGAGTCGCCGTGCCGCACGGTGAGGCGCCACACGCCCGCGCCGTCGCCGCCGAACGCCTCGCCGTTGCCCGCCCACTGCTCAGCCACGCACGCATCATCGTCCTCGCCGACGTACTCCGCGGCCACGACCTGGCTCCGGAACCTGATGCATTCGTGGACGCCGAAGCGGCGCGCGTAGGCGGCGAGGTACTCGACGACCTGGTCGTGGCGCGGGTACGTGTCGGCGCCCTCCGGCCACGGGAAGTCGGAGAAGCGGTACCCGGCGGTGGGTGACTGCAGCCGGGTGGACGCGAGCGTGCGTGTCCACAGGCCGCCCACGGAGGCGCCCGCCTCGAAGACCACCGGGCGGAACCCCCGCGCCAGGAGGTGCTTGCACGCGGCGAGGCCGCTCGTGCCGGCGCCGACGATGGCCACCCGCTTCGCCGCCTTGTGATCCATTGGCGCCACCGCTCACCGCTGCTATCTGCTGGTCCTATGCCCCGCGTGTGCAAATGCAATCTCCGGGACGGCCGTTATTTTTGTATTTAAAAAATATCGGCGCGAGCCATGTGCCGCATTTTTCAATGCCGGTGTGGGTTGGAGTACGTGCGATTCAACATTAGTCACTGACTACTTTCTGGATTGCAGGAAAAAATATATATGGTGGCGGCTTAGCGGGTCGGCTATTGTGTCATCGCATAGGTGTGTGCGTTGAAATGGCATTGCGGCCTTGGCTCAAAAGAGGTAGTCTGTGTAGAGCAGAAACAGTTCAGTTGACAAACTTTTCAATAACATATGACCTTGTTTAGTTTTCAAAATTTTTCAAAATTCTTCATCACATCAAATCTTTGATATGCATGGGGCATTAAATATAGATAAAAAAATTCCTTATTATTAATTGCATAGTTTATCTGTAATTTGAGAGATAAATTTTTTTATTATAGTTGGTTCATGGTTAGCAATTGGATTTCGTGGATAGCAAGACTAGCAGGCCTTTTTCAATAGCCTCCCAGTCGCACTTGCATGCAGCTGCTACGTGTTGCCCGTTGGTTGCGTGTGAAAAAAAATATTGTTTTTTATATTTTTAGATATCTTATTTGACCATTTTCATTTTTTTCTCTAAATATTATCTATTTTATTATGACTTATTTTATCATTGAATAAATTTTAATAATTATTTATTTATTTTACAATTTATAGAATTTTTTTAATAAAGACAAATGGTCAAATGCGATATCTGATGATGCCACTGATCATCACTAAGATCGGTTAGGTCCTCTGAATCACTAGGTGTTGTGTAACAACAGGAGCTCTCACTCAACCAAAACAAACCTACGTGGTAAGCAGTGTATAGTTACCAAACACTCATCATCCTTGTAAATCAAACATAAATAAACTAGATGCAGCAATCCAACCTGTGGATACCAAACACTAGTCATCTGGTCATCCACATGAGGCCCAAAGAAAAGCATGAGACCTTTCTGCATGAAAACAAACAGGCCCAAAGAGACCCTCATGCAGGAAACAGGCCCAGAGAAAACAAACAGGCCCAAAGAGACCCTTCATGTGGGCAAATTTCACCGATACTTCTTGGGCACGAAGAAAACGCTGACCCAGCAGATCGTATAACTGGCTGGGCTGGCTATATTCCAGATTCAT
>Ga0182004_10003640_pt1 | contig 12288 bp, 11 predicted proteins | sample Sormic07211540_1_FD_120479 | JGI IMG/M metagenome (GOLD analysis project Ga0182004, IMG submission 120479) | Endophyte microbial communities from Sorghum bicolor roots, Mead, Nebraska, USA - 072115-40_1 MetaG | ecosystem: Host-associated > Plants > Roots > Unclassified | place: USA: Nebraska... | reverse complement strand
TCTTAATTAGTACACTCACGTTCTCTGTGGAAAATCGATACTCTGGAATACTCCTGGGTGAAAGCTACATCGGTATCCGTGCGCTTGCGGATTTTTCTGTTTGCGTTTAAAATACCCAACAAGTACTCAGTTATTTGTGGGAAAATTCTCGATTAGGAAGATTATTGACGGTCACTAGAAGCCAAATTTGGCCATATTTAGTTTCAAATAATGTATTTCCACACATGTACTTGTAGATTTTTTACATGTCTTTTTCATGGAAAACACATGAAATATGGGGAAATTCAAAATTTTGATGATCCGACAAATCGCCATCACACATACAAAGACCAAAAGGTCAAATCCACTTAAAAATGGCACAAACCAGAGGCACACAGGGAAGAGCAAAATCACAAGGTCATGGTGGGCCAACCCACTCAAGATGGGCCCTAGAAAAGCCCACCAGTGATTGGTCGATCCCTATTCTCTAGCTTAACCCTTGGTTTGCCCAAACCTCAAAGGGCCCTACTTGGGCCCAACAACCTCTAAGATCCTAGCCCTTACAAATTTCATGTAGCCACGCACACCCTTGGGTGTTTGCTAGTGACGCCTAGTCACAAAATACATCTCAAGCTCTCTACTGCCAGTTAGTCCTATCACAAAACAAAGCGCACTCCCTAAACTAAGGATTTTCACTTCTTTATTCACTATTAGCCACAAAGGGAGGTTAGGGAGTAGTCAAGGGATTTTGGTCCTGTATGTGAATGGAGGACCAACAACAACAAGCCAAAGTGGTGATGTATAGTTATTTATAAGCTATGCACAAAAAATCTACTGTTAGAGACCACTCAAAAACACACGACCTAGCCGACTTAGGTAGTTTTCCAAACCAAATAGACATCTGGCCAAACTCGGCCTAGGCGACTTACTAACTCGGCTTAGCCTATTTTTGCTAAGCGGCCCCACAATAATACTATATCTCTCTTTCTCACTAACACGCTCCCAAGCTTCCTCACATGGGTTAACGTAAGCACTTTGACTTGTCTAAGACTTAGTGATGCATCCCTCTTAATAGTGCCATACAACTATGCTCAAGAATAAAAGATAGCAACCTTTAAGCTTCATCTTGAGCCTTCTTCAGACCTTTTCTTGCCACATTGATCATGTACACTTGAGGTCCTTCATCACTTCACACTTTGAGTGTCATCCTTGAGCACGTGACTTGAAACAATCCACCATATTTGAATTTTTAGCCATAGCCTAAAGTCACTTTCATCAATTAATTTAACAATGTTTTGATCCTTCTCACTCTATGGCTTCCCAAGCTCTACACGTGCAAAACTCAATGCAAGTACTCTCTTTTTATCTTAGCCATGGTTCCTCGGTCACCAAGCCATCACTTGTCCTTCACCTCAAAGCCCTTTCCTTGCTATCTTCATATTTTAAGCCATCCCAAGCCACATTGTGGTTTGAACCAACCATAAGCGTAAATTGAAAGCCATTACATTTGCATTATTGTCTTCTGCTTGAACTAGATTGTTTTCACTGATATTCTTCTTGGTAAACTCTATCTATGGATCGGTCAAGCATATTAATAACAGATCATTATCATGAATACCATATTCAACATCTTTGATTTGTACTAAGCTTTCTAAGTGACACCAATATATGCAAAGCCTCATGTCTCATTTGTCATGTCAACACACTTACTTGCCAAACTTAATATAAAAATCACATTGCATGTCATAACAAAGCTTCATATGATAGAGACAAAATGATATTCATCAATCCATGTTTCTTTTTCAACAATAACAAACACAAGTTTGTACTTATATATTTGAACAATCAAATTTGGACTCATTACACATTTATATCATCAACATTCATACAATATGAGCCCAACCTACAATAATCAACTTAGTACTAAATACCTACAAATCTCATGAATATTGTTAGCCCCTTAACCACGTTGTAATCCAATCCATCAAAACCCATTAAGGGTAAGATGAATTTTCACCAGCTAACTACCATTAGGAAGTATATATGATACTTGAAATTGTGGATGGAGCGGTAAATTTTACGATTTGCTAATTCTAGACTCACATAAGATAAAACCTTTTAAATAAACTCATCAAAAAACAAAAAAATACAATAGAAACAAATAAAAATGTGAGTCTAGAATTATATATTTATAATAAAACACATTATTATTATTATACAAGCTTTCAGTTTTTTTCGGCCATCCAAAAATTATAGAAATTCAAGAAATTTTGAAACATGCAAGAATCCCAATATAGAAAAAAATCTACAACGCCAAAAAAATTTCCAAATAAAAAAAAATCTATATAGAACTATCGCACAACATATCGCGTGCGACACCCTCTGCTTGCAATGTCGCGTGGTCTATAGGTCGACGATTCACATGGTCTACAAGTCCCACCAGCCAAGACGATCCGCGTGGTCTACAAGTTCCACCTACAGTTTCCTCGCGTGGTTAGCTCATCCGCGTGATCTAAAGAAATAGATTGACGGTCTCACGTGACCAGCCAAGGTGATCTGCGTGGTCTATAAACCCCGCCAACAGTTTCCTCGCGTGGTTAGCTGATCCACGTGATCTAAAGAAATAGATCGACGGTGTCGCACAGATTACGCCGTGCGACAACGTTGTATAGGATTTTTTCCCCATCGGATATCAGCTTCTCGGAAAATGGGAACAACTTCTCACGTTATTAATCACGGCCGCAGACCGCCGCGCCGAACGGATCCGCGAACGCAGCGCTGAGTTGCCGCAGTCCCGCCCAGGAACGACGGCAGCTCAAGGCTTGAGGCGGCCGCCGCCCGCCGGCCTGCACGTCCCGTACGTCCCTCGCTTCCTTGTGCTCCTCCCCGGGCCGTCTGTCGCGTCGGGCGCTCGTCGAATCCGGTCAGACCACAAGCGAGCGAGCGAGCGAGCGCCCCCACACAACACAAGCACGCACGCACAAACTGAGCACGACGCGAACGCGTCGCGGTGTCTCTTCTCTCTTTTCTCCCGTCCTTTCTCCCTCTGCCCCGCAGGCCTCTCTGCCTCCGCCCCGCAGTTCCACACCCACCCTACGGCCTACGCTCTCTCGTCCCTCTCCACCAGGCGCCTCGCGACTCGCGAGGGAACGCCGCCGCAGCCGCCGCGGAGGATTCGGCGGGCGTCCGCCTGGACGCCAAATGCCCGCCCAGAAGCGCCCGCTCCCGTCGTCCACCCCCGATGATTCCGATGGCCGCCGCGTCGCAGTGCGGCACACCGCCGCCAGCGGTGATGGAGGCAGGGGCGGAGCCTCACATGAGATGGAAGGAGCGCCCGCCGCATCGACATCGGGGGCCTCGCGACGGTGGTGAGATGAACGACGCGCGCCGCCCCGCGCGCGGCGCCTGCGCCTCTCTGTCTCTCGGCTCCCACACGTCGTCTTCGATGCCCTGGGTCGTGGATGTGCCTGAGAGGTTTCCTTTGTGTTTGGGCGGTTTCGCAGATCCCGACGACAAGGAGGTGGGTGGCTGCGGCGGAGGAGACGGAACCGACACCAACGGCGAATCGTCCCAGTCCCCGAGCGCCGGAAGCATGGAAGAGTAAGCCTAAGCCCCTCTCCGACCTCTCCCAGCTTGCCTCGCGTGGCCGTCAAGGCGATCCGACGACCTCGTCGCCGCCTCGTGTCTAGTACGATAGCCGCTAGCTGCAGCTCGTAGTTGTGCTGCACGCTGGCATCCGCCAAGCGGGCAAGGCACGTGCGGATCCGGTGAACTGAGGGAGCGCGTTAGAACAATGCGCTCGACGATTGCTTCCTTCGGATTGTTTTTAATTAGCCTCTGCCCTCTGGTCATGGCGTCCACCAGCTGACCACCAGCGGCACTGGCAGCAAGATATATGGATCGAAGAACTGAACGTGCGTGGAGTCGGGCTTTCGATGGTATGCATGTTTCCGCCATGGTGACTGCTTTCGTTGGAATGGCACAAGCTGCGGCGGCGAGTAACAGGAGCACACGATCGTTTCTTAGCAACACTGCAACTGCTTCCACGGCGCAGCCACCGAGGCCTGGTCACGTCTCCTGCTAGTCCCTCGAGCTCACGTCGGCCTCTTCACTTCTCCGTAGACAGTGTGAAAATGCAAGAGCTTGCTATTTCGCTCTATCAATTTTGGTTTCTGAGTTTGAATTTTTTTGCTCAGAGCCTCAAGCATTTTTTTTTCTTTTCTCCCCAACCCCAAGAGCGCTAGCTACTCCTATCCTTTCCCTCCTGCAATCATGGACTAAAAGTTCAGTGTTCATGCATTTTTCCCCTTGCGTATCGTTATCAGCTAGCCCGACAATAAATTTGTAGCCTGATGAACTGAAGAGTTGCAATGAGGCCAACCTCTACACCAGCATAACTTGAAGTTTCAACGCTGTTAGGAGTAGAGTATGTGAATAACCGAACATATCTTAGTTAGTGACTTCTTTTAAATGCCTAGCGTCTTCGTCAGCAACTGAAAGGAAATATTTTATGGCGCCCTTGCAAGTGACTTCTACATCGACATATGCCCTTCCTTTCTCCGATAAAATAGTGCCATTCCATCGTTGGAGCCCTCGGTTCAATTGTACTCATGTACTGACGTAGTGGCCCTTTTGTTTTCAGTCTTCTTCCTTGCTACTAGTACGTCGGTGTCGGTGACTTGCTCGCCTGCTCAGTTGTCTGTTCCACTGGCCACCGTTGCTATTCGTTTGATCTGTTGTCATGCAGTATCAAAGCTGGCCAGCTCTTGACTCCTCTGCTGTAAGCTATGCAAACTGAAGAGTCTACGCTGTGTTTTCATCTTGGATGGTTTCCTTTCAACGTCCTCTACAAACTGACCGAATAAATCACAATTATAAGCGAGGCCACATAAGATTTCCTGGACTGATCTCCACCAGACACCAGTCCGCCGGCCGCTGGAGACTAGAAAGGTTGGCAGAGAACCAACCGGCACAGCCAACAGCGTGAACAATGAAGATTGATTACACGGAACTGGCCGTCACGCCGGGTGAGAGGGAGGCGGAGCCAAGCCTTAACCAAGCGTTGTCAGCAGCTTCCAGACGCCGGGATCACCGGCCGCCGGCAGAGGTCGGTCGCTCGCCGCACAGGGGACGTCGACGCCTCTGTGGCAAACAACACGCACAAAGCCGGGGACGGCGGGACGCGCAGCAGCGATTTGCCTCACCCACTCGCCCGTGTTCTGCAATCTCAGCTTCAATCTGAAAGACTGAAACGAAGAACACCCGCGTATTCTCACGTGGATCGAGCGCCCAAGCGGGCAAGCGGTATGCAAATACACAGCCCACGGCTTCCTCTTCCTCACTAGGAATCGGACTCACAGCCGCCAACCCAAGGAACGCGGAGGGCGGCAGGCGAGGCGAGAGAGGCGGCCTTCACTCACGCCTGCATCTGCATGCGCCGCCCGTGCGTCGCTTGCTGTTGCCGCCCCGCCCCTGGTCTTCTCGCGCGACTTCCTAGCCAGTCAGAGAAGCAGCAGGCGGCGGCCCCCACCGCGGCCTGTCAAATAGACCGAACCTGCAATACAAACCCACCACAGGACGAACACCTCCCTGCTTATTTTCCTCTTCTTTCTCTCCGCATCCCGTCCAGGCTCCCTCACCCACCTGGCCACCTCCCTCCTCCCCATCCTCCCCGTCGAGTCACACCACCTCCCCTCCCTCCCAAGCCCCGGACGCCGTCGGCAGGGTGGCGAACCACCGCCTCGCGCCCTTGCTGCAATCCGGGAGCCAAGATCCTAGGGGCAGAAACCCAGAATGCCCGCGCAGAAGCGCCGGCTCCTCCCGTCGCCGTCTTCGAAACCCCGCGACGACGTCGCGGCTACAGCCTCCGATGCCGCCGCCGGCGGAGGCGTAGGAGAAGGAAGAGGAGGACGCCCGCCGCTGCCGAGCAGGGGCGCCACCAAGCGGAGGTTGACTGACCCGGAGCCACAGCACGGACTCGAAGACGGTGAGCTTGACGACGGCATCGAGACCGGCGTCCATCGCATCTCGTTCTCTCACGACGTGCATGTCGCGTTCTGTATCCCCGCGCGAATATGGCTAATAAGAGGCTTGTGTGTGCGGGTTTGGTAGATTCGGACGCGGAGGATGATGGCGGCGCGGACAGCGACAGCGAGTTCTCCCAGAGCGACGGCGGCGGCACCGATGAGTGAGCCTTCCTTTCTCTCCTCCGCGCTCTATCCCTCCGATCTCGTCCGGTCTCGTGGAGCTCCTTTCGTTATCTACGATATGCTTCTGGCCTGCTCGCGGTGCCTGTCTCGTGCACCCCGCCCGCCGCTTCCTCGTATCCTGAGTCCCGACCCGCCGGTGGGTTTGGTCCTCGATGAGCTATCCGTTTCAGTCATGGTTGCTTAGTTCGTGTGATCAGGTCGCCTCTGTGCAAACGCACCGATTGCCAAGCTGACATGGATGATGCATCATATGCGTTCGAGCTAGGCAGGCATGCGATGGTCTACTATATGATATGCATGCTTCCGGCATGATGCAGGCCATCGCCGAGATGGAGATTGCCGGCCTGCTGATGACTTGGCACTGTCTTTGTTTTGTGCATTTGTACTGTTGTGCTTGAACCACTGCATTCATCTGAAATTCTGAACTGCTCTATCTGCCGTGGCTATTGCTGTACGTTGGAAGAGTTGTCAGTTCCGACTGTAATGCACATACGTTTTCCCGTCAGCATTGCATATGCTTTAGAAATTCATGAGATGAAATATTCTACAGCTTGGCTTCAGTCGCAAGTCCAATTTCCGTATTCTTTTATCTCAGGTATATGAGTCATGTATCTATGTCAGACTGTAACTGTAAGCAATTCTTTAATGGGACTATTTCAGTACTGATACCCGTGGATAGTTGAATACTTAAGTATGCTCAAATATTCAGTTTATTAGTTAAATATCGACTTTCACTTCTGCCTACTTTATGTGATCTTTATGTAGTGTCATGAAATAGCAATATCTTTTCGGTTTCAAAATAAAAAATACATACAGATGCTACACTTATTTATATTTACCTGCATTTCACTGCACTACATATAGATTGAAGATCATTATTCAGGCTCATGGAGTTTGAAATATTTGATGTTTTACATGATTTGAAGCTTATGTGAACTGCTTTCTCTCAGGTTTATGCTAGTGAAATTAGCAGAGATAAGGAAGGAGGTTCAGTGCCCTATCTGTTTAGGTGAGAATATTCTTTCTAATTTGCTTGGACAAACATGGATGTTATATTATTATTTTCAGTTTTCTTGGTCGAAACTGAAATCTAGACATGGTATGATTCCCTTATGCTTGTACATATCTGATTTTTTCAATTCATTGTTTAATCTAGCATATTAAACATCCTGCCTGTTTCTTTCATTCATATCTATACTATTTTTGTGTATCTTGTAAATGGTCTGCATTTTGATTTTTAAAAAAGGTAAATGGTCTGCACACTATCGTTGATAGATTGCAGTCCATTTTCCACCTAGTTCTATGTATTTATCAGTGCACCGGATGCATCTCAAACAGATAAATAAATGAAGGCGGTGAATGATTGTCTTTGATGTTCTCTCAGTTACCTCCCTCTCGTTTTGTGAATAAGGACATCTGTAATCCCGTTACGTACTTAAAGTTCCTATAGTTAAAGTTGCGGTTTACACTTTTCGAAGGACAACTCTGCAGTTGCACTAGATTTCTTTCATTTAGTGTACCATGTAGCATAAATATGGTTTTTTAATTATGTTTTCTTAATGAAGATTCAGATTAAAGAGCCATGTCTCTACATTGAATTGTCTGCACTAGCTGTCTTCCAGTATAAACTCATCTTCCAGTTATTTGTAGCTGGGTATCATATACATGTCATCTTTTTAAGGGATCGCTCCAAGTGTAAGTTGCACTGTTTTCTTAGACGTGATACACTTTCTCGCCCTAATTGTAATATTTCCTATCCAGTGTGGCTGTAACCCTTCTGATTCTGGTGTCAGCTAGCCTCTAATTTCTGTAGTGTAACCTACCATGTGTCACGTCTGATGATTTTTATTTCCTATAGACCATGTGATGCTTTTTATCGCCTGTTCATACAAAATTTGGTAAAACGGTTATATTAATCTGAGCTAAGGAATATATTGGATGAAACCCCATTTCCAAGTAGACAATATGTTTGTTACTACTCCCTCTGTCCCAAATTGTAGGCCGTTTCAGTTCTCTCCTAAGCCAAATTTCTCTATCTTTTTTTCTTTCAAAAAAAAAGTTCTCTATCTTTTGACCAAGCTTATAGAAAACTTGGTCAAAGCTAGAGAACTTTGATTTAGAACAAAACTACAATGAACTACAATTTGGAATGGAAGGAGTTAGATACAATAATTTACATCTTTGAAGTTTGAGAATTTAATTGCTTGATTCTGTCAGATGACAGTATATCATGGAGTCTAATCGTTCTATTTGACAGGTATTATCCGGAAGACAAGGACAGTTATGGAATGTCTGCACCGCTTCTGTAGAGACTGCATTGACAAATCTATGCGGCTAGGGTATGATGCCAGGCATCATTTTCTTGTGTCACAATCAATTTTTAAAAGTAGAATTCAAAGCCTAATTTTGTCTCTAGATCATAAAATAGAGGATTATTATCTGATAATAAAGTTAATGCTCTGGTTTTGCAGAAATAATGAATGCCCAGCATGTCGCACTCACTGTGCAAGTAGACGTTCTTTGAGGGACGATCCTAAATATGATGCACTGATTGCAGCCTTGTATCCAGATATTGATAAGTACGAGGAAGAGGTGATGTCTATGTTCCCCATCATCGTTTTGTAGCCTCATTCAGCCTCTCCTTGAAGTGCTTCTAATATACTTGATACTGCAGGAACTTGCTTTCAATGAGCAGGAGAGGATTCGGAATCAAAAGGTGATCTCAGCTGCTTTGTCAATAGAGCACTGTATCTGTTTATACAAAATTCATTTGCTTTATATCCTTATATTTAACCATCTATGTCAACGCATTATTATTTTTTTCATTAAAGATACAAGAAACCATCGAGGAAACATTCCGAAGACAGTCCGAGGCAATTGGTAAGAAGCGTTCTACGGCAAAAGCAACGGCCACTGCCTTTTCAAGGAGGTACAGGAGAAATATGCGAACACGGGGGAGAGGTAGAACTGTTACCCCTGATATTGCCCCTACTGGCTCAGATGAGGAGGATAGGGAAGATGAAAATGCCAATGAGGTCACCAAAGAGCCACCTTCTGCTAACGATCATTCTCCAGATTTAAGACTGAAAAGGTGCAGGAAGACGTCTGCATCACAAGCATCGCCTGCTAGAAACATTGGCAGTAGCGATCACAGCTTTGAGGAGAATGATGAATTAGTTGGTGGAAAAGAATTTTTAGCCACCTCTCCGTTGCGGGGAGAGATGCTTGCATGGGGGAAAAACGGTACACGGAGCCAGAATCGACATGGCAGTGCTGGTTCAAATGGCAGGATTGGAAGGAGCGGACGCATTGCAAAATTGGTGGATCACCTCCGTAATACTGATGAAATGGATAAAGAGGTACTTTTCATTTTGTATTTATGTTCTTGTGGACATAGTCTTTTCTCACAGCTATACTTCAGAAATATAGGAATTAATCATGAAGAAAAACCTGTTTGGGAAACAACTCTTTAAGGGAGGGACAAAATTGCAAGTTTCATGCTCATGTCGTGTTTCTACATTGTTGCTTTCCTATTTGCTTTTCCCCTTGTCTTCAAGGGAAACAGTTGGAAAGGGTTGCTGGCCTTTTGTCACACCAGATACATATCTCTATATGCTATATTTATCTTACATACATTTAGTAGTTCTGTCAAGATGAGCTTAACCTAAACCTGTAAACGGAGAGTGTGCCAGGTCTGCTGAACTGTCCAATTGTCCATATTTCTGTTTTGCAGTTCCAGTTGTATCTGGTTCTGCTTCCTGTGGATGGTCAAACCATACCTAGCTTGGAAAAGCCGTATCTAAGTTGTCAGCCAACCTTGTCCATTCAACATCTTGTACAGGTGATTGCTTTGTCAATGGATCTCTTTCTTGATTATTGAACATTTCTAGTTTACTCGGTTGGACCTAAATAACTAAAGGATGTGAAATCCACGTTCTTTCAGTTAATTGCTGTTCAGTTGTCTCGGAAAGTCGAAGAACTTGAGATGTACATAAGGATGGACCACCACCATGGAAGTGCTGGCTCGATGGCTTCCAGTACAGGTGAATTTGACGGCTTGGAAAGACTGAGGGAAGATAAACTTCTTTCCGACCTTCATCCTTCATGCAACGGTGATCTGGTAAAACCCAGTCTCGAAATAAATTTGCTGCGATTATGCTTGCTTATTGTTGCCCTTCTGATACACTGCACTCTTGTCTTTAATGCAGGAGTTGCGATATGCTTTGAAAACTCGAGACTAGATCAGTTTTGATCCTCAGCTGATGTCACTTTCCAGGCGGTGGTGGTGCAAATGAGATCTGCATCTGGTAACGGATTTATGTGAAAGGAATATTCAATGTGAAAAAAATGGTGAAGCTGTTTTTCTGATGAGTCTTGCTAGGTTAATTTACCAACTTTGTAAATATATAGTGAACTGAATTGCGAATGTCCGCAGTAGGTGAACAAGCTGTCTTCAATGTACTGTTCATTTATAAAAGTCTGAGATAATGGGAGTCACAAGCTGATTACAGTAATAGTACTATAAAACCAACTCATTCTTCCTTGCTCAGGTGCCGCAGCCTGCAATCTTCAACTTCTCTACTTTCTTTCAGCATGCCTCTGTAGTTTCTTCTGGTTCAGAGCTATTGGATTTTGAGGCTATTTTGAGTTATTTGGGAACTGTGGCCAGTGGCCCCTTGTGGGCTTGTGGCAAATAAGAATGTGCTAGTTTTCGTGACTTCTTTTGTCGCCCCACTCCAACAGCTCCGCTTGACATTCAGCGACATTGTAGTAATGTTGTACGCAAATTTAATTAGGATTTGGACGATAAACATGAACAATAAATTTTCCTAGCAGCAGCCATGAACGCGTAAAGATTAAGACGAAGATGAAAAGAAGATTTGGTTCCTCAAGAGGACAGAATCATCGGCTGTTGTATCAGCAGGTTGTACCCTCCAGCTCCAGGATGCCGGCGTGGATGAGCAGGGTCCACAAATGTGTCATGAACTCCCCGCCGGCCGCGAGCTTCTCTGCGTGGATGTCGGCGTTGCTTGACGGCGCGAGGAAGAGGACGAGCTCCGCCCACAAGTCTGCAATCACCTTCCACCGCCGCGCCCTGTCGTGAACTCTGTACCTGAGCTCACTCCCAAGCTTTGCTCCCATCCCCAATATTGTCAGCTCATTGCACTGCAGCTCTAGAAGCTTGACACACCTGCTTCTCATGGTGTCGCACCCGGCGAGGTAGTCCCGAGCCTCCATGACCACAGCGTTGAAGATACGCCTCGTGTCGTAGCCGTGCCCCGGCAGCATGTCCGGAACGAACGCCACCAGGTAGGCGCAGTACTCCGACAGGCACCTGGCCACGAGGCGATCGCCGGTGAGCGGCAGCTGCTGCTGCGGCGTCGTCATCTCGCAGATGGTCGTCCCGATGTGCCACACCAGGACCGTGTGGACATGCGTGGGCAGCTCGCACGCCCACGTGAGCCGGCTCGCGTCGTTCCCGGCGAGCGCCGCGCGCCCATCCGCTAGGTGGCCGTCGTTCGCCTTGAACCGCGACAGGACGCGCATCACGACTTCCTCAGGCAACTCCACCTTCTTGGAAGCCTTCTGCCCGTCCCTGGTTGGCTCGATCAAGCCCAGCGACAGAATCGAGGCTACATTTCTCGGGTGGTAGTCGAAGTTGCGTAGCAGCGAGTACTGCCCCAGCTTCCTGTCCCAGTTCCTGCCTGTCAGCTTCCGATGCTTCCTTTTCTTGATCAGTTTCATCGCCTTCTTCCTGCTGCCGTCGTCGAACGGAACGGCTTCTCCCTTCCAGGTGATCTTGCTCGCGCCGGTCAGGGTGTGCAGATCGTCGGCCACCCTCCACTTTTGGTCGTTGATGCGCGATTCCACGACCAGCACGACGACAACAATCACCATCAACACGACGGTGATGCAGTGGATGTACGATTGCAAACGGCGCGGGCCGCGCCATCAGCCTGCTGGGCCAGATCGTGCTGCGAGCAAAAATCAGCCCGCACAGCAGCCCACCTATGCGAAGCAGGTTTCAGTAGCGGACACACTAAGCCCAACGGCGCCGCTCCAACCCGTCAGACTCGCGAGTCGCGAGCGAGTCCCCTGT
>Ga0182004_10003639_pt1 | contig 12289 bp, 8 predicted proteins | sample Sormic07211540_1_FD_120479 | JGI IMG/M metagenome (GOLD analysis project Ga0182004, IMG submission 120479) | Endophyte microbial communities from Sorghum bicolor roots, Mead, Nebraska, USA - 072115-40_1 MetaG | ecosystem: Host-associated > Plants > Roots > Unclassified | place: USA: Nebraska... | reverse complement strand
CCTTATATTTCAGTCTTGATATCGTGATCCATGAGTACAGCAGCATCTCAATCCGAATCACTCGAGCAGCACATCTGATCCACTAGACGATACAGGTGATATCGTGATCCCCTACGACCTACCCAATGATCACTGAATCAAATAAGTCATGTGCTTTAAATTTAAAAATCCTCTCAGATGCAGAATGCATTTGTGCGTGTGTGACAGGAGGGTGTGATGGTATAAGGGCTGTACCTTCCAACGACTTTGGAGAGGACCTTGATGTACGAGTCGATGATCTCCTCTCGCGGGACGTCGGGATCTCCGGGATCCCCGGGGGGCGGCTGCATGACAACGAACCAGTGCTCGAAGTCACAGCCATCGAGGCCGGGGGACGCGAAGACGTCGTCGTCGGACGTAAAGCCACAGTCATCGGACGCGAAGTAATAACAGTCGTCGTTGTGGAGGATCGTCTCCCTGGGCGGCCGGCTATCCCAGTTCGGCGACGAGTCCCGTCGCGAGGACGTGACCGGCTGCGTCGCGAAGAGCCTGGTGGGCACGGACACGGACGGGGATGGGCGCAGCGCTGCCGGGAGGAGGCTCCCTACCGCAGAGGCAAGCGGTCGGTGGACGCGAGTACCGCCGCCTCCTCCTACGCCGCGGAGGAGCGAAGTGATCTTGGCGAGTCGGAGCGTGCGCGAAGACGACGCCGCTATGGAGGAAAATCCTAGAGCAGAGGGGACCGGGGATGGGACTATATGGGAGAAACGGCGAGGGTTTTTTTTTTAAGACGAAGGCCCAACTCCAACGATGGTCTATCTGATCCATTTATTAATGGACATCGTCGGCGGTCGGCCGAAGATCACGATGGAAGGGGTACAGTCTTGGCCCATACTCCAATTTGCCTTCTCATATACTCCTACAATTTATATGTATATATACTATGTACGCTCCGAGCATCTCAAACAACTCATAAAAATAATCCAAAATATAGTTTTATTACGACCTTTCCCAGAAATATTGGAAAGAAAAAACATGCATTTGTCCCAGCACGGCCCTGTTTGGTTTCTCTTGCTAAATTTTAGCTAGCTAAACTTTAGTCACTTTAGTAGCTAAAGTTCTAAACATATTGACTAAAAGGAGCTAAATTATTTTAGTTCTATTAGTCACCCAAGAATAGCTAAAATAATTTTAGCTAGCTAAGAGCATCTCCAAGAGACTAAGTAAAATTATATTCTAAACTACAAGTTTAGCCATTGTGTAAAATAAAAATTCACCCAAAATATAGAGTTCTACAACAACCTTTGTATAGGATAGCTAGTGAGGACGACATGCTATATATAACAAGCGAAAGTTTAAAAATAGCAAACTTGTTATTTTAGCAAAACTAGATAACAGACCTGTTGGACTTTAATTTTTGCTTTAAAATGTAAAAATAGCATAGATAACATGTATAGCATATCAGTTAGAGTTGCTCTAAAATTTAGCAAGGAGAACTAAACAGGCCCTTTGTTCGCTTGCTGACCATCTCCTTGCCCATGTGCTGCTCCTTCTCTTGCTGCACAAATAAAAAATGGAAAAAGTCTATGTAATCCTTTTGGACTATTTTATCTCTCAAACTATAAAATCAGATTTTCTACTCTTTAATTTTTTCAAAGCCGGTTAAATAACCTTTTTGGATGGCGGTTATGCTATAGTGATGATGGTTTTGTTTTTTTTTCTTTTTTATTTATTTTCGCTAAATCTTTAAAAAATCATAGTAAATCACAGAAAAAATCACAAAATAAAAAATCTAGTTTTGTTGGACTCCACATGAGTAGATCTACACAGTGAATATATAATATAGTATGGGTTAGTACAAAGTTCTTATTCTATGCTTTAGTACAAATATAATTTTGTTGTAGCTTTAGTACAAACTTATTTCAAAGAATATTTACTATTGGACTCCCACTCCATTCTATAATGCATATCTCATTACTGATTGTGACTTTTAAAATTTATATCTTATTAAGGGACATTCTACGTGATGCCTATGCTCAGACTTAGTAGAGTTTAGCATTTTACATGACAAATTTTCTGAGTGTTTATGTCATTCGATTATTCCTTTAAGCTGTATTAGAGTTTTTTCAAAATGTCTTGTATTAGGACGAGAGTACCACAATTGTTTAGACTATGAATAAAAAGTTGAAAATTAAAAAACTAATATCATGTTCTTAAATTCTAAGTAGAGATTTTATTTTAAGTGCTATTACTGGAGATGCTATGAGATAGTGCAGGAGTACCGCTTGAAGAAAAGCTGATGGCAGAAACTGCAAACATGGTAAAAATTAAAGTAACGACATGAAGTTGTCGTTTGAAGTGGCAGCTTTAGGCCTTGTTTAGTTCACCCTAAAATTTAAAAAACTTTTCAAGATTTTCCGTCACATTAAATTTTGTGGCACATGTATGGAGCATTAAATATAGACGAAAACAAAAAACTAATTGTATACTTTACCTGTAAATCACGAGATGAATCTTTTGAGCCTAGTTAGTCCATGATTGGATAATATTTACCATAAACAAACGAAAGTGCTACAGTAGCGAAATCAAAAAAAATTTCAGAACTAAACAAGGCCTTAATTTATCGCAGCTGAAACCGCCTGGCCAGTATATCATGCTCATGTCTAGGAACCTCCGCGCGCAGTTGCTCAGGCAGGAAGTTTCTCCAGGGCTGAGCTTACTTCCGGGGGTGCTGGTCATGCATTTGTCCCAGCACACACTTGTTAGCTTGCTGACCATCTCCTTGGCCATGAGCTGCTCCTTCTCTTGCTGCACAAATAAAAAATCGATCAGGATAACACTACTAGTGCCTCTGAATCAGATGGCGTTCCATGCATGTCACACTCGTCACTTGTGTCTTGGCCTCATCCCTCATGGGTCGGGCCAACTGGAATCCTGAATCATTTAACTGATAAGTTATGACAGAAAGTTGGCTAATTTGTTATAAGAAAAAAACTACTAAAAGGCTGGCAGATTCGACTGATAAACTCAAACGAACATGCTATGAAATACATGTTTCAAGCAACTGACGTAGCACTAGCACAACTAGTAACAGGTCGAAACTTCGAAGCGAAAATCAGTACTATTCGAACACTAATCTTAGGGGTACGTGCTGGTGTGTTGAATTCCAAAAGTGCAGTAGCTAACTCCAACAGCCAGCAGTGATCTCGCACATTCTCATCTTCAAGCTTGTCTCTATGCACCGCGAGCAATTAAAAACCGAAGGTTTAATAAGCACAATTTTTCAACTTTTAAGTTACGTCAGTCCAATTTTCAACGCTCAGTTATGAAACTGGGTGACAAACACACTCTTCAACTATTAAAACTGGATAAAATTGATCATGTAGTTATAGTTCCGAAGGTGTTTTTTCTAGCAAGCTGGTTTATTTATATATCTATTGTTTCATTGCTTGTAGTTGTGTTCATTATTTCTTTAAAACAAATAAGATCCAAAAAAACTCTAAATTAAACATGTGGATACATTTTTTATTAAGAAAGTTAGTACTCCCTTCGGTTTCTTAAAGAATGTTGTTTTAGACAGCGGCGCAGGTTTGAGGACAGATCTGGTACAAGGTTGTGCTCACCTCAAGTAATCGCCCCAGCTCGGCCTGCTCTGGTGAATTGTCCACGTCCATGGTCGCCATCGTGCAAGAACTCCTAAAACCCCCTTTGCTTCCGTGGTTTGCGTGGCAGTGGCTGGATTGTAGCTCAAGAATTGTTTTTGGGAGGTGATGTTGCTATTTATACATCCAGGGGCCGTAAAGTTGCCCGTTCGTCAAGGTTAGGGATCCTATACTTTTTCTTAAAAAGAAAACTGGGCCTTATTGGGCTCAATTTACCGGCCCCTTGCGAACTGACTCGTCCGAGAAGCAGAGCTCTGAAAACTCAGCCAAACCAGTCATCACTGGTTTCCCTAAAAAAGAAAAGAGAGGCCATCACTGCTTAGTGCTTAGTTTCCCTAAAAAAAGTCATCACTGCTTAGTTTTGACGCCCAAGCACACAAGCGACTTCCTCTGTCCAAAAAAATAGTTTTTATAAATTTGAAACAAGTCAAACTTTTCTAGAAATTATTAAAAAAATTTATGTTTCCAAGCAAGTTTAATACAAATATACATTCTACATTTAATATAATAATTATACTTATTCGGTATTACGATAGTACTTTTTTATATATTTAGTTAAATTATTTGATTCCTTGAGAGCAAGAACTGTATGCTTTCGAGGATGAAACTGGCTCATTGGCCATACCCATATGACAACTTGAGGGGAACAATGCAGCCGCAGAACACGTGCTCCACTGCCACAATATACAAATACATCGGATGTCATTAGCGTACGTTACCATTCTCCATTATCACCATCACTTCCTGGGATAATCATAGCTTACACTCTTCAGATCCAAGCAATTACCGTTCTGAACCTCTGACTATTTGCGCACACACACCTGACACACCATGATCTAGCAAGCTGCGGCCGTCAGAAATGAACAGCATGCATGCACATGGAGGCATCAGGGTGCGGCAGTGCTGATCCATGGCCCATCCTCTGCCTCCCAAACAAGCAATCAATCGGCAGCTTAAAGCAAAGCTAATACTGACGCATCATCATCATCCAAGCGAGAAGCGAAGCCCATGCACGGCATGCAATTGCATGCCCCGTGCATGTGTGGCCTGGCCTACCAATAATCCCTTGGAACTTTGGGAGCAAGGCCGTTCCTTCCGAAAGTGAGACACTTCACATCATCACAAATTCACACATGTGTGCCTCGTTACTCGGTTAGCAATGGCAATGTTGCTTCTCAGGATATCGTCTCAGCGACTTAAGACTATTCTTCGCCTTTTTTATGTGGCTAGGGCCTTGTTTAGTTCCGAAAAGTTTTTATTTTTCGGTACTGTATCACTTTCGTTTGTTTGTGACAAATATTATCCAATTATGAACTAACTAGGATCAAAAGATTCGTCTCGTGATTTACAGCTAAACTGTGTAATTAGTTTTTGTTTTCGTCTATATTTAATGTTTCATGCATGTGCCACAAGATTTGATGTGACGGGGAATCTTGAAAACTTTTTGGTTTTCAGGGTGCTAGCTTTGTGTGTGAAAGAATTTCGTAGGAAGTGATTCGTTCTCACGTGTGTGCGACAATTCTCGCTGTTAGAAAAAAACTAGACCAACATAGGAGACATTTTATTTGTTATTAAGAGAAAATGGGCAACCAAATTTGTCTCGATCGGGACTTGCACCTAGGTTGGTCTACACCCACACCCTCAATCAATTGAGCTAGGCCAGTTATCCTTCCCCGCTAATCGCTATCAAACATTGCAAACTCTACTACACGACCAATCGCACGAAGTGCAGACGATGTGCCCCGTGGTCCATGAGCCTATTACCTTGTCGTCGGCATTCAGCGTCAGAGATGATGAGTTCACCAAAGTTAGGGTTCGAGAGTTAGGGGATCTACTCATAGGGGTTGTAGCAGGGGTTTATGCATGGGACGATAGTCGTGGCATGGTGATATGGTGGCGGTCAAGACGGCGACAGGGCGACGCAACAGGGGTACGTAGTGGAAGATGATAGTTGGACGGGGCTGGCAGCAATGGCATCGTGGTGAAGTGGTTGCCGATGTCCCTATCATTAGGGGAAGACAGAGGGTCGAGAGGCGACGATGGGATGTAGGTGGCACGGTGAGTTAGCTAGTGAGGATTGTCGGGCGCCCGGTGGTGGAAGTGCAAGGAAGGGGGGCACGAAGGAGGGGTGTGCGGGCGAGTTCACAATAAGAGTGGGTGTGGCTTGAGCGAGGATGAAGAAGGATTGCATGGTTTCCAATGGCATGACCATCATCCTTCAAACAGGGTATTTTTTTTAACCTTTGGATGGGTACATATAAGACCCCTCATGCTTTTGGACAACAAAACTAGGGCCTTGTTTAGTTCACCCCAAAAACCTAAAATTTTTCAAGATTTCCTATCACATCGAATCTTGCGGCACATGCATGAATCATTAAATATAGTCAAAAATAAAAAGTAATTACATAGTTTGACTGTAAATCGCGAGATGAATCTTTTGAGGCTAGTTAGTCTATAATTGAATAATATTTGCCACAAACAAACAAAAGTGCTACAGTTCTCTGAACCAAAAAATTTTGGAAACTAAACAAGGCCTAGGAGCAAAGAGAGGAATACGTACCTTGTCAAAAGCCTGCCTAAGACTATCTCCAACAACCTTGTCAAAGCTTGCCTAAGAGTATCTCCAACAATCGTGAGTCATTCGTCCTTTAGGTAGCGCTACATGCAAAAGGTTCCGTACATATTTTTAGTCTTCTCCAACAATAAGACCCAAAAGACAACACTGTCTGCAAATGGGTCTCGAAGAGAGAGAATATCTAAATTTGGGTTATGCCTCTCCTAACACACAAAATGAGTCTTTCATATAGAAATTCTATTGGAGGCTATAGGTATTGTGTTGGAGACCCGTTTTAGATTTAGGTTCTGCAATGGGTCTTCACAGCCTAACCTAAGACTCAGAATTATCATCACAGTCAAAATTCTGTGTCTAAATTTGTTTATTACATACTCCAGATAAAACGATTAATTTACGGTAAATCTGTACGTTGTCTGGGCATTTTTTTCCTTTTTGTCACCTGGATTTGTAGCCATTTGTAGCCATCAGATCCATCTCTCATTTGATCTTGTCCTTCCTTTCTTCTTTGTTTCTATGTTAGAAATCAGCTTTGTTCATTGTCTAGATTTCAAGTAAACTGCAGATTAGTGTCCATGCTCGGTGTTTACAACTACCAGGAATTATCTAGTTAGCATATTTTTCTTGTTTATATGTTATTTTAATTCATGTCTTTCTCTTTCAGTCTCATATTGTAATTTTTACATTGATTATATCAGTGTAAAATTCTTTTATTATTGGTGTAAATATGGTTTTTTATCTGCTCTCTGTAATTTATGTTTCTGATGCGTTTTCAATTTGAATTTCTTTCAATTTGTCTTCCATAGATATATTAATCTGTCTATGTAATTTGTGTTTTTGATATGTTTTCAATTTGAATTTCTTCTAATTTGCCTTCTATAGAATTAATTTGTCTTTGCAATTTGTGTTTTTATTTTTTTTCGATTTGAATTTCTTCTAATTTGCCTCCATAGAATTAATTTGTTTTTTTATCCTTTGTTTTTTATATGGTCCGTTCGATGTAGATCTTGTGGTTTTCAAATTCAGGTGTTTGATTTCCATGGATCACCTATTTCGTAATTGATGCGAGAACTGAGCGTTTTAATTGTTTCTATCACCCGAGTAACAGGAACCTTTAAATCACCCATGTTTTCAATAGACAGATTCTTAATTTATTGTTCACATATTCTCAACACGTTAGCACGTCGTCGTCTACCAACACGTCGATCGAGCTCCATACGGGCAATTTGCACAAAAGGTCATGTCTGGTAATAAAAAGAAAGAATATTTTCAGGGAGATCATCATATTCATGGGTGAGCTTTTTTTTTTATTTGACAAATATTCATAGGTGAGCTAGGTAGTCCCCTCTCCTCTTTGGTCCAGTTGCTTATCCGGCGACAGAAGGCATCAACCTAACCTATATTCCCCTTTTCTTGCTTCTTTCAGGGGGCGTCGCTTTGTTTCCTTTTCTTCTTCATTCACAATAATTTACCCAAGACGATTTTATGAATGCGCGCGGATGCCGGATGGGGAGTTGCTTCGTTCCACGGGCAAAGCTCTCCTCTCGCACTCGCAGCAGCGCACAAGTCAGAGGCACCCGCACTCCAAAGGCATTGACGATGCGCTACGCCCCGGGGCCCCGCCCGGCCGCCCGCGCGCCTCCGAAAGCAACCCCGGGTCCCCGGCCGGCCCGGCAGGTGCTAGGCGCCTGCCATCGATGTGCTTGCTGCATGCAATGGCGCATGCATGCATGAGCAGATGAGCTGCTACCACCAATTATACATGCAGACGATGGATCCGTCGTCTGATCTGAAGATCGAGAAGTGCATTAATTAATTGATCAGGCTCCAGTCTTTTTCTTTTTCAGTAATGGCGATAGATTACGCCACTGTTCACACACACCTGCACATGATCGACTGTCCGAGGGTTTCTGGCTTCCTACGTCAATCGGTATTGGCTTAGCTTGTGTTTGTGGAAATGTAGGACGTCCTAGCTAATAACCTCTCCCTCTCTTTCTCTCTCTTCCTCTCTCTGTCTCCTCTCTCTCTCTCCCTCTCCCCCTATGATTGATCTTTACCTACTGCACATACCTTTTTTTTTTCTTTTCTTTTCATGCCTACTGCTTGCTTGTTCTCGGCAGCCATCTCTGCAGGGCTAGCTCTTGCTGTTTGTTTAAGGAATAGACATGGCATCAAGTGAGCTGACAGCCTTGTTGGACTGGACTTTGTGAGGCAGATGCTCTCCTAATCCAAACGTCCCCCACAGCCACAAACCAGTGCAACTAGCTAGGCCTGAAAAGGGCCAGGGACGCCCTTAGGACATGCTCAGTGTTTCATGGAATTCGGTCGATCGAGCAGGTCCATAGATGTCGACGGCAGGCGACAGCAAATCGACGAAAAAGAGGCGATGGATTGGATGGCGGGGAGAGGATTTGGCGATGCTCAGTGTTCCTACTTCTGGTCCGGCGGCATTGCCGCCTGCCTCCTGATGCCAACCCTGGCCTGGCCTGTCATGTGTTTTGCGTTAATTCCTGTCAACACTTGCAATTATTGCGCTGCATGTGGTGTGGACATATGGTGTGCTGCCTCTTTGGCTTGGAGAGTTGAAGGGGACCTGTTGCTTGGGCAGGCTAACTTTGGCCTAACCCTGTCCCCATTACGATCAAGTGTAAACCTGCAGGCATGTATGTCATTAATAGTTTCTGCTCTCCGATAATCGTCAAGATTTTTTTTTAAAAAAAAGGAAGTGAAATATATAGATGCACACCTGAAAACATGACGTGTAGAGCACTGCACTTGTGCTGGAAGAATTACAAGTTCAGAAGCTACAGCACCTGGTAACTAGTGGTAGAAGTGGTGAACAAGTTACCCTTGCATGCAGGCTAAACAAATGGTGCTTTTGTTCACCAGAAGGTCAGCAGTCAGTCAGTCAGTCAGTCACTTAGCAAGCGAAGCAACTCCGGCAAATGCAGGTTTCGTCATGCCGGGGTTATTCCGATCCAAGCAATTAAGTGTTTGTCACGGTTAACGGCGACAGGGCGACGAGAGAGTGTAGTTACCTTGCTGGCCTGACTTGCTTTCATTTGCACGTACGTATGTAGTTGCTGCTGGATGTGGATGATCCATGCTTTGGCGTCATCTTTTAATTTCACCGGAAGAAATACGCCTCCACGACGTCGTTCTCCTGTTGCTGCATGCGCAGTGATCTTCCAACACACCTGGCTTGCACTTGCAGATCTTTTCCCAGCAAGAACTGTTCCGCTATTCCGTGTAGCTTTTGTGCTCTGCTGATGCCGGCGATTTGAGAGCAGAGGAAACAGTTTACTACCCCAAAGTCTGAAGTTCTGAACAAACAGGTCAGTTTAATACATGTTATATGCGTAGCCACGCAAAGAATGTTTCATTTCTTCAGAACAAGAACTCCAGAAGCAAAGAAAATTCAAAAAGCGTTGTATCATAAAGGAGTGAAAAGTCAGATGCTGAGAACTCCATCTGGGTTAAAAATGTATGATCCTGACGGCGCCCCAGAGAAATATCTGACCACAAGTGGACCCAAGAGCCCCCAAAATTCAGGCACCGGTCGGTTGCTTGGAAGGAGGAGGCAGCAAGCAACCAGCGTGCTGCTAGGCGTCAAGCAAGGCTCGGGAGAGCTGCAAGAAAGCGCCATGGTGTTGCTCAGTTGCTGCATGTGTTTATTATAATCAGACGCAATGAAAAAGCACTAATGATTCCTTGTAACCCAGATTAAGGAGCATATAAAGTGGCCTGATAGTCATACAGCACGTACAACACATGTCATATATGAATGAATGAATATATATGATCAGCTGAGCTCTTCTCTTGGGGAAAAACAGCTGGCGCTGTTGATTAACATGGAAGATATCCATATGTTAAATCAGTTTATATATTTTTTTAAAAAAATATGTGTTGGATAGCATTTCCAACTACCAAAACGTTGGTTCAACTCTTCTTTCTTTGAGCAATCATTTACAGAAGGCCATATCAATCAGGCTTCCATCCGATTTGCCATGTCAGGGTCCATGTTGTCCATGCTATGCCGCTTCATTTTGCAGCAACTATACTTGCAAGTTGCAACACATGCGCAGACCAAATGAAAGCACATCTGAAGAACACTATTTCTGTATAAAAAAATGAAGAAGAGATTTATCCTTTCCAGGAAAGGAGCATGTTTTTTTCTGGATAAAGGAAAAAAATTTCAGCCTCATCTGCATTCATGCATGATTGTATATAGCATTGAGACTACATAAAATAAATGTTGAGAAGAGTGACATGGGAAAGAAAGCTAAAGCTAGTTTAACCTCCAATTCGGTTGCTAAACCTCCAAACAAAAAATAGAAATCTTCATAAAAGTGACTTCCAAATTTCTGCATCCCGTCTTCAAAACATTTCTCTCAACATCTTTAAACTCTTTAAAAAGCAGCAACCAACTTCTGATCCAATATATCCCCGTAACCTGCATGGAAGAATTACTTTTAGTGCTATTGAAAACCACATCATTTCTACTTAACCAAATTGCCCAACAGAGAGCAGCAGCAGCTGCACCAACTCGATCAAATTTTGAATCTAGGCTTAAGTTAAAGGAAAGCGAGCATACCAAGGAAGACAAATAAACGGGTTCATTAGCTAAATACTAGTATAAGAAAAGGTTAGATTTCTTGAGAAATTAGCACTCCTTTTCCTACCATTTTTGCTTACCCTCTCTCTAGTTTGCAATTATCATTACTCCATCTTGAAATCGACAGCAATGGAGAAGAGATTTAGAGAAGATTTGTTTCGGACCGGGACGGGATCATGTCAAATCGGAGAAGGAATCATACTATTTAAGCAAAAGAAGTAGATGCAGGATGGAGTCCGCTCCACGCCACATCGGATCCTATAAATTCCCCGCCTTTTCTTCTCCACTCCACTCATCACAAATCTCTCTCTCTCTCCTCCTCCTCTCTCTCTCTCTCTCTCTCGCTCGCTCTCCAAGCTCCAGCTAGACTGTCCTGCTCTGCTTCGGTGCTTGCTACTGTGCACAGCCAGCCAGCTGCAGGCCTGCAGCAGAGAAGCTCTGCAGTGCAATGGAGAGGCCTGCGCAGGCGCCCACGCAGCTGCCGCCGGGGTTCCGGTTTCACCCCACCGACGTGGAGCTGGTAGTGCTGTACCTCCGCCGGCAGGCCCTGGCTCGCCCGCTGCCGGCCGCCGTCATCCCCGTCGTCCACGACGTCGCCAGGCTCGATCCATGGGACCTCCCTGGTGCGTGCGCACGCATGCTCTCCTCTTCATTTGAGCCGCCGTGCTTGCAGCTGCGGCACAACCGCGAACATTTTCAGCTTATTCATACAGAGTTTTTCCTGATTATCTGGTGTAACTAAACTACGCAGGGGCAAGCGAAGGGGAGGGCTACTTCTTCAGCCTGCTGCGGCGAGCGCCGGCGACCGGCCGTGGCAGCCGCAGGAGGAGAGCTGGAAGCGGGTACTGGAAGGCCACGGGGAAGGAGAAGCCGGTGTTCCTGCAGTGCGGCGGCGGCGTTGGCGGCAAGGGGCAGCTGCTCGTGGGCGTCAAGACGGCGCTCGCCTTCCACCGCAGTGAGCCGCCGGCGCCGTCGTCGCGGACCGGCTGGATCATGCACGAGTACAGGCTCGCCGTGTCCCGCGGCGTGGCCGAGCAGAGAGAGAAGAATGCGAGCCAGGTAAGAATTCCCACCATAATTTCAACCTTGAGGCTTCATTGTTTCAGTCTTTGCTGTGAAATTTTACAGAGTCGACCTCTGCCTCAAATACCCCAACTGGGAGTAGCACATACCACTCCCAATTTACTGCTGTAACTGTGGTTGCATTAAACAAGGGGTCACCCTACCATCAAGTCGAAATGTTGTGAAAAATGCTTAAGCTCATTTAGCTACGCTAACAGCAAAGTACCAACATAATAGGACGTGCTAAAATAGTACTAAAACGTACTTCTCCGTTTTCACAATACATGCTGATGTCTAGCATGCTACCGTTCGTTTTACTGAAATTTGGCTAATACTTTGATGCCGAAATATTGTGAGAGGAAAACATTGTACTATTGCTGAAATTTGCTTGTCCTAAAT
>Ga0182004_10003638_pt1 | contig 12290 bp, 8 predicted proteins | sample Sormic07211540_1_FD_120479 | JGI IMG/M metagenome (GOLD analysis project Ga0182004, IMG submission 120479) | Endophyte microbial communities from Sorghum bicolor roots, Mead, Nebraska, USA - 072115-40_1 MetaG | ecosystem: Host-associated > Plants > Roots > Unclassified | place: USA: Nebraska... | reverse complement strand
TTTTTTTTGGAACAAGTCTACGTCGTCATGAGTCGTGTAAATCTCTCTCTCCTTCCGTTTACTAGCAATATATAAGTGCCTCTACGTTAAAATGGGTGATCCAAACTTCAAAGGCCAAACGGCCAATAATCTAGTCTTATTTATGAAGTTTGTCACGATATCTTGTATGATGTTGTTCTCTGAATATCTAATTATTTGACGCGCGACAAATTTCTAGTTATAAATGAATAAATTATTTTTTTAGAGCACCTCCTAGTACCTAATAACTTTCTAAAAAACATAGTGTTTTCCAGCTCTCAGAGAAGTTTGTCTCAGGTGGTGCAGGTCCACAGCGATGATGGGGCTCAAGCTTCTCCCTCCTCGCTTCCCGCACAATGGAGCCCGGCCCCCTTGAGCCCCCTCCATTTTTGTGGAAGGAAGAAGGAGGAGGAAGGAAGGAAGGAATAAGAGAAGAAATGGATGATGTAGAAGCAAGACCCTTTTTGTGCATATTCTAGGCTGTATCCTCTACTAATCTATATATGTACATCTTACTTGTGTTGTATTAATTGTTATTTCTTTTGCAGATCCTTTATGTAGAACCAAAGTTCTATTGTCACAGCTGTAGAATGAATTTCTATTTCTTTGCACTGCATGGTGGTTGTTATATATCCCACCATTTGATCTGATGTTTATGGGGTGTGGATTGATGTGCTTATGATAATCTTGTCTACCAGTTGCACCCAATTTTGTAGCCTTGTTATCAGCCTTGTTTGTGTTGGACGCCTAGATGTTACTTCTTTTCGTGTGATGGATCTAGTCATGTAAATTATACTGCTTTATTACAATCATGTTGCTTTTGACTGGAAACTGAATTGAAACATTTCCCAAGTGGACAATAGTCATTCATTTTAAATTTTAACATATGTGTTGCTATTTTTTAGTTGGAAAAAGCCTACATAACCCCTCAACTATATACAAGGTGGACTACTTTCTTCCCCAAACTATAAACTAGTTTTTTCTACCCCTTAAACTTTCTAAACCAGTCGAATAACCCCTTCAGTGATTTTGGACGGTGGTTTTGCTACGGTGATGGTGTTTTGTGTTTTTCTTTTTTATTTATTTCTGCTGAATCTTTGAAAAATCATGGTAAATCGCAGAAAAATCATAAAATAAAAAATCTAATATGGGCTCCACATGAGTAGATCTATATGGTGAATATGTAATATGATATGCTTTAGTATAATTTTTTTGTTGTAGCTTTAGATCTATGAATTATTCTAATTAATTAAAAATCTAAAGCTACAGCAAAAACTTTATACTAAAGCATGCTATATTATATGTTCATTGTGTAGATCTACTCATGTGGAGTCTAAGAAAATTAGATTTAGCATTTTTATGATTTTTCTATGATTTACTATGATTTTTCAAAGATTCAATGGAAATAAATAAATAAATAAAATGACAAAACCACGCTGTAGCAAAACTGTCATCCAAAAATACTTGAGGGGGTTATTCAACCTATTTATTTGGAAAGTTCAGAGGTAGAACTATAGCTCAGGGATGAAGTAGTCCACCATATATAATTGAGGGGGTTACCTAGAGTTTTCCTTGTTTAGTTCATGTTTGGAGTTTTCTTCTGATGACGGAATGCTGATATGTTGCTTCCTCTAACTGCTGCTGTTCTTTAAGCTGAAGTTGCAGAATATGGATGATTTTCAAGCATTCTCGTTTTTTAAAATTTAATAAAAAATCTCAGATCTTTTAAATAAATTGTGTATTTATTTGTATCATTTCATTGAATTTCTAGGTGAAAATGTGAAGTGAAAGTTTAAGCTATGAGCTGTGATGTTTTTTCTATTATACATATGTCGGTTGTATATTGTGTTTTTTCTGTTTATTTTCATATTCACATGGAATTCTTATCTCTATCTCTTATAAAGATAAACTCCACTAGCTATTTCTCTTGTCATGCAAAATATCCACATCAGCATCCAGTACAACATTCTTTTTTTTGCGAGCAATCCACTACAGCATTCCATTAGCACATAACACATTCAACTATCTCACCATGCAAAGTGTCCACATGAACATCCACTAACACATCGAACTAACACATGCCATTATGTCTTCATCTTATACTCTTATAAAGCAAAACCCTACTACTTATTTTCTCTCAACATGCAAGCTATCTAACTAGGCAATACACTATCACACACAATTAAAATCCACTAACTCATGCAATTCTAATGTTCACGTCATCAAGTCACATATTTCTCTAAACATGCAAGTTGTCCAACTAGGCAATACACATTCTAGCCTATTTATATTCCTTCTTCATATCCACGATAACGCGCGGAGAATCCTCCTAGTTATTGTATTTTTTGTTGTTTATGTTTCTTTCTAGAGAAATTGTTGCCTTGTCTTTTATCATTTAGGGGAATTCTATATGCCATTGTCTAAAATTTTTATCTTTCAATGCAACTCAAATACCGTATTTTGATATTTGTGGCTAATAGACTTATCAAAATGACCAATCTGCAAGTACTATCATCACATATATAAGTGGGCTCTAGTGAACCTAAAAGACTGCAAGTGCCCTCTCTCTTTGGGAGGAGTGCATCGGAGGCGTGGGTGGAGGCACATCTTGCTAAGGACACAGTCATGGGGGCAAAGCCTGCTATAGGGAGCGCAAGCGCAACCGCTAGAGGTCGCCAAGGGAGGCTGCTGAGAGGTCCTAATATGCATGGCTAGAGGGGGAGGGTGGATGACTAGCCTATTTAAAAAATCTACAGACTCACTAGAGCAAGAGGTTAGTAAATAACAAAGCAAAGCATTTTGCTCTAACTCTAATTGAGGGTTTGCAAGCCATCTATCCAACAATTCTAGTTGCTATAATCTCTAAATTCAATCAATGACTAGGTCACTATTTGTACTAGAGAGCTACCTTAAGTTTCTATAAAAAAAATTAAGCTACTCTAGTTTGCGGGAATGTAAAGGAGTAAGAATGAATTTTATACCAACACGTAGAGGAAAGTGAACCAATCAATATGATGAAGACCAATCACCAGGAGAAATCCAATCAATCACAAGAGATGGACACAAAGATTTTCTCTTGAGGTTCACGTGTTTGCTGGCACACTAGTTCCCGTTGTGTCGACCAACACTTGGTGGTTTGGTGGCTAAGAGGTGTTGCACGAACCTCGTCCTCACTAGGACACCGCAAGAACATACCCACAAGTGAGGTAACTCAATGATACAAGTAATTTACAAGAGTTACATTTCGGCTCTCCGCCGGGGAAGGTACAAGATCCCTCACAATCACCGTGAGATGGCCACGAACAATCACCAACTTGTACCAATCCCAATCCTACTCCATTGCTCCAAGCCGTCTAGGTGGCGGCAACTACCAAGAGTAACAAGAAAATCATAGCTCAAACGATCTTCAAGTGCCACTAGATGCAATCACTTAAGCAAATGTACTTGGAATCACTCCCAATCTTAGTATGATGATGAATTAATGATGGAGATGAGTAGGATGTGTTTGGTTAGGCTCACAAGGGTGTCAAGAGTGTTAGAATGCCAAGAGAGTAAGCCCCAAGCTGGCCAAACACTATTTATAAGCGTCCCCAAAGAATAGAGCCGTTAGGCTCTGAAAACACCCTCTATCCGGGGTGTCCGCCGTAGCTCTAGCATCCGACGGTCCCCTGACAGCACCGCTGGATCGCTGCGACGTGTCCTCAGTCAAACATGACATATTGATCTCCAACGGTCACTTAAACGTCGAAGTTTGCAGGTAACACGCGTCGGACGCGTCAGGTGCTATGCACTGGACGCGACACCTAGGCATCGAACGCTACTCCGAGAGGTCTGCAAACACGTAGGGTCATCGGACGCGTTCAACGGTTGGGCACCAGACGCTGCCAGTGTCTGACGCGCACAACTCACAAACCCTAGCTGCATTTGACGCTACTCGTGGGACGCTCCGACGCACTATCTAGAAGCACGTCACTCGGCCACAACGCACTGGACGCTGGGCTAGCGTCTGACGCCCGAGAAACACTCCCATGACTTGGCCTCCTCTTCAAGTCGGCCTCCAGCGCAATAGAAAATATGTATTTTATTTTCTCAAAAGCAAGATACCCAAACCCCTCTCCACCTCTTCAACCCTTGCTCAAATATGCTAACCGCCAAGTGTATCACCTTGTGCACGTGTGTTAGCATATTTTCATAAACATTTTCAAGAATTAAGTTAGCACACTAGGTTCTACATGCATGCACAGGAACAATGTCACCTAGTGGCACTCGATAACCGCTTAGCCAAAGAATTCTCCTCTTAATAGTACGACTATCTATCCTAAAGGTGATCACACCCTCTATGGTGTCTTGATCACCAAAACCAAAACCCTAAGCAATACCTTTGCCTTGATCTTCATAGGATTTTGTTTTCTCTTTCTTTTATTTTCCAAGTTGAGCACTTGATCACCTTGTGGTCATCACCATTATCACCATGATCATCTCTTGCTCCATTACTTCGTATGCACTAACCTTATCTAATCTACAGACACTTAGCATAGAAGTTAGTACTTTGGGTTTCATCAATTATCTAAAACCAAACTAGGGCTTTTAGCTGCTATGATAGACGACACGAAAGCGCGCGACAAGGTGGGAAAGGGCAAAGTTGGCGAGCAGCAGTGACCTGGCGTCGAGCGCGAGGCGCAGGCGGGTGGCGGCATCTACAGCTAGCCAGTGGCAGCACACGAGGGAGCAGCGCTCGGTCGCCAAAGCTGAGGAGACCGAAGACGAGGCCGAGAAGGCCTTGGGGACATCAGCCTCGGCGATGGAGCATAGGACCTGCGGCGACATGGAGAGCATGGGGGACGAAGGCAGGGGCGGGGGCTTGTAGCGGCACATGGAGGGGCACGGGGTGGCGGCGGATCTGCCGAGGAAGGGGAGGAGAATGGTGGGGGAAGAAGCCGCCGCCGAGGAAGGGGAGGAGAATGGTGGTGGAAGAAGATGTGCGAAGAAAAAATCTCATGAGAAAAAATAGAAGAACAATAATAAACAAGAGGTATTATAGTCATTTTATTCATTTGGTCCATGTTGTGAAGTTGTTTTGCCAAATAATTTTTCTGAAACAACTCAGCTTCAACAAAAAAACTGCTCATATGAAGTTGTTTTGCACAAAAAAAAAGCTTTAATGATAAAGCTAAGCTTTGTCAAATCGGACCTTATATAAAACTTCTATAAATTTAAACAAGTTTGATGATCACGGATCTTATAGTTATATTCTTTTGTGATAGGAGTCAGTATAGTACTGCGAGTATATTTTTACCATCAACGAATGAAAAGCGAGGTATCCACACCCATATCTGTACCGTAACCACTGTTAGGCTTGTTATTTCCTATCTCTACGCGGAAAAAGGCCAGGAAACTTTTTATAAAAAAGGAAAAAGAAAAGGACACTCTTGTAGTAGGCCCGGTCCGGTTGGCCCACATGTTTTTTTTTCCGACACTAGCCCAGCACCAAACCCTAGGTAGGCAGGGGCTAGGGCAGTCAGAGTGAGTCAGAGCGCTCAGTCAGTCAGTCGTCCCCATTTCCTACCTTCGTCACCCCGACGCCGCCAGCCGCCAGCCGCCAGTCCACCATGGTTCCAGCACGGACTTGCCTCCGATTCCTCCCTCCGCCGCCACCTACTACCAACGCTGCCCAGCCCGACGCCGCCGCAGTCGTCGTCCCGCTCGCCGGATCCAGTGAGGAGGACCGCATTAGCCAGCTCCCTGAGGATATCCAGCGGACAATCGTCTCCAAGCTACCCGTCAAAGACGGAGGCGCCACCGTCGTGCTTTCCTCTAGCTGGCGCTCGATCTGGTCCTCGATCCCGCTCGTCCTCGACGATGTCCAGCTCCGGCCCGCCGGAGTGGACGAGCTCGTGGACGACGACGAGGACACGGAACTTATCGAGGACATATCAAGGGACGTGGTCTGGGACAAGGTCACGGCAATCCTTCGGAGCCACCCGGGCCCCTTCCGGTTGGTCCGCCTCACCTCGTCCCCGGCGAGCTCACTCAGGGCGTGGCTCCGGATCATGGCCGCCAAGGGCGTGGAGGAGCTGGTCGTCCTCAACTGTGAGTGGCCGACAGCCATGATGGTCCTCTCCGTCGAGCTCCTCCGGTGCCAATCCCTAAAGCGCCTGCACCTGGCGCTCTCCCAGATGCCGCACCTACCGGTGCCCGGCAGGCCGGGGCACCGGCGCGCTGTTCATTTTCCCAACCTGGAGCAGCTCGTCCTGTGCCACGCGTTCGTGCCAGAAACTGACATCCGTGACTTCCTCGCCGGCTGCCCGGTGCTCAAGATGCTGGCTTTCATCGAAGGCAGCGGGGTGCCGCCGTACCTCGACGTCCTATGCCCCAGGCTCGAGTGCTTGCTGCTCTGGCAGTTCAAGCCGCTGAAGCTCACCGTGGACGCGCCGCGCATTGAGCGTGTCATTCTGTGGCGAACCAACCAGTTCTTCGTCCCTCCACGGACGAGGATAATAGTAAGAGGAGCCCCCAACCTTCGGATTCTTGGCTACCTGGATCCCAGACTCCATATCCTCGAGAGCGGGGACACGGTCATCAAGGTACGGCCGGCATATATCGATCGTGAATGAAGCAAGCAGTTGCTTGTCCTCTATCTATGATATGATGCTGTGTTTCCATGTCTTTATTAGTTAACCTTCAATTCTATCTATCATGATATATGTGCCCACACCGGCGGATCAGAGCCATGTTGGGGCCATATATAGTGGGCTCCGGCCTCCGCCCCCCCCTTGCCGTCGATGAATGAACTTTCAAAGGATACATATCACAACATGCATATCGTACTACACTGCACATGTATGGCTGCATATGCGTATATAGTTATTTTCTAGCTAGACTGCATGGTGCTTGGTGGTGTAATTGCTAGTTGAGTAGTTGTCTTGATGTTTGCTTATTAGAAGCTTGATGAATAATTGCTTGTTTGCCTCAGTGTTCCCAGTCTCGTTGCTCTCTCGTGTGCGCCGCGCGTAGTGTCTCGCAATAGCCATGTCATCCAGAGCCCCATCTCTAGCTAGCTAGCTAGTTTCAATATGTTCAAACGGAAGCACAAGCATCCAGATGATTAGGTTCTCTAGTCGATTTGGGTAGCCTGTGTACATGCTTAAAGCATGTAATTTCTATTTCTTGGACATTTTGTTTTCTCTATTGGATAATTGCTATTGATCAGCAATCTTAGTAAAGTTTTAGCCCGAGAAAAGGAGATAAATTTTTAGTTAGACGCGCTATGAAGCTCCATCCGAACCCTCCTTCCTTTCCATTGCATATATCTATAGGCTTTACATGCATTTTCAGTCACCTGGTATATATGTATGATGAAGCAGCTGCTTTTTAGTTATCTATCTATCTATTAGATTTTGTTTCCATGCATGTGCTCTCTTTGTCATAGCTCTTTGCAGCTTCAGCTTCCTACCTGATATTTCACTGTTCATGTATGGTAGCGGACACCGTACCGTTCATGAAGCAGATTTTCTCTCCCCTCTTCTAAAACAATCAGAAGCCGACCGGTGAAGCCCTAGCGATACCGGTTGGCTCATCTACTGTGCAGCGTGAACCCAAACACACGCATAGGCGCTAATTAACATGCATCATGATATGTCATGTTCAACATTTCCTTGCATCTATCTTTTGTATTTTCAATCACCTGGTATATATATTATATTGCAGGTGGGGACAAGGCCCAAACCGGACGTTATGCTTCCTAGCGTTGAGATCTTGGCAATAAAGATACGGTTTGGAGTACGGGAGGACGAAAGGACGCTCGTAGCTTACCTCAGAGTTTTTCCTAATATTAGAACCTTGCACATCCAGGTAACTAACCCTACAGTGCAAAATACATGCCAATTTATTATGCGGTTGATTCGTTAGTGAATAACCCGTTGCATATATATGCATATATTTTTGCAGTCTGCACCGGCTCCACTTCGTCGTGCAGATGATGAGCGTGGTCCCGATTTCTGGAACAATGACATTTTCAGTCTCATCACCTGCATTTCAAAAATAAAGAAATTTTCATTTTACCACTTCCATGGTATGGACAACAACAGCGAGCTCTCGTTCATTAAAAGCATTGCACAGACATGTACCTTGCTGGAGCATATGCGTATTACCATCAGTGGAAGTATTATGGAACCGCCCAGTTTGTTGAAGGCTAGATTAATGAACTCTATGTCTGAGGTTAAATGGGCTAGTGAAGAAAGTACATTGGATATCATCACCGGTAATCACAAGGAATGGGAGTACAGCACAGCATCTGATCTGTCACTTAGTGATCCTTTTGAGTATATTTGAAGCCCCTACCTCTATTTCATGCATGATCCTTGCATTGCAAGTGATATGCGCAATGTACCATTCACTGAAGTTTTAGCATGCAATATGCATGCATGGATCTATTCTAGTATTTGTTTCTTAGTGTTTGTTGCTTCTCCCTAGAACTGTGGTAGCTTGAAAAAGATTTGTAATAAGAGCAAGACAGAAAATAAACCTTTGTCACCAGCAACTATACTTTAGATGGATTAAACAGATTCTACCACAAAGGGAAATGTTCTGCACACTGGGTATTTCTGCTATTTTGCTGGGTGTAACATGGAAAAGTACAAATACTCTGATCAGGCATCCTTGCCAGATATTTTGTTATGCCTGTGCATGCTTGAAATTTTGATCTGGTTTGAAGATAAGTATGCATGAAGCGATAGGGAAGGGGGGCCAAGTCATTGTTAAAGGCAGCCATCAAATAAAGTTATGGCGACTCAAGGCCAGTCAGGTCTGCAGCAACACCGGGTGATCACCAAGGTTTTGTTGGCGGCACGCAAAGCTTAAACTTCTACATTTTATATTGGGGGCCTTAAACTCTAGCCTCTGTCGGAAGCTCTGTGCCAGCTTCGCTTGTATTATAAGCTATATTTTTTTTCTGTCAGTCAAGAGTGTTTTTCTTTTATAATAAATCAGCGAATAGTACTTTCGGCCATGGTTTTTCTGACAAGCGAACCAACTAAGTCAGGTCTATTAGCGTTAGATTTATTGTTTGCCTTGTTCTCGTTTGCCTGATAAGCTATGACAGAAAATATTGTCGGCTGATTTGTTGTAAGAGAAAAACGCTGTTAAATGGCTAGTAGATTGGGCTCATAAGCTCAGCGACTCTAATTTATGTTTTAGGTTATGACATGTTAGAGGTGTACCTAATGAGTTTTTTTTAATAAAAGAAATGAAGCGTGATATTATTGTGCTCTTAAAATCAGGTAATAAGGTCAACACAGAAGCGGAGCAGTATGCTACTCCGATCCATCCATTTGCGGAGCATAGGTGCATCTAATCTACCACTTAACCAATTAAATTGTACTAGTACATGAAATGTTTAGTTATCATTAAACACTTCTGTGTGACTATAATTGCATAGTATATTTACTAACATGGATCCTAAACATGCCGTCAAAAAAAACTAGCTAGGCTTATGCTAGGTTTATCTGCACAGCAGGTGACAATAACTAATAGACATATATATAATATCTAGATCAATAATGAATTAACGTTAAACTTACAAGTTTTTTCTTTTGTCAACATTTCCTCAAGTTCTTCTTTGTTATTAGTAAATGCTTATTTCCCAGATATCAAATAATAGAATTTGATAGAGAACTGATACAGAATCAACAGTGTGTTTATATATTTTTTGGTTCCTAGCTACTCCTTACAGCCCTAGCTAGAGGTGTAACACTGGTGGAAATCTTCATCATACTGCCTTAATATGTCATCTCATATCTAGCCTGGCTAACATGATTCGAAGTTTCTAAACAATGTTATTTTGGCTAGAAGCAAAGTTAAATATGCTCCAGAGAAATATCCTTTTCCAAGATAAATGCAATTTTGCATACATTCAACATTTTAGTTGATGTTTTCTGAATTTTCTTATTTTTGAAAAAAAAACAGAACAAACTGCAACCACAGCTTAAGAAGTTTCTTATTGTTTTTTCATTAACTGCCACTAATATAATATCTGTGTACACTGTACAGCTATTGATCAATTGCAGGTTATTAGATTATTAACCAGTGTTCACAGTTGCTACGTCTATCTTGAACAAACTTTTTTTTTGCTCTATTAGGAACCCGTCTGATCCAGTATAGGTTTTGAGTGGATGTGATGATTGGCTGATTAAACATATTACAGTTTATTAGTGGGAAATGTTATGAAAACTGTTGTTTGCACGTAGTATTCTGGAAGGACATCAAGAGTGATGACATTCATAAGGAGCATCATATGCCCTCCGGTAAGAAGTTGCATGCTAGTGCTCTGACCAGTAATTCATTGCGCAAAATCGTAAGATTTTGTTTGCACTATAGCTGGTCCGACTTGGATTTATGTATTCATGTTTTTTATGTATTGATGACATGCATCCAGGCTCCAAGTGCTGATTTTGCTACCGCATTATTATTGCGTGATTACTGGATGGGGTCCTTCCAGTTTGCCTCACAACATGTGTCTAATTCAACTGAAGAGAGAGCCCTTCTCCAGTCCTACATACACTCCTACTATCGCTACCAACGACACTACTGTAGCTTATGAGGCCTTGAGGCAGCATAGGCAGCTAGGGCAGGAGTACTCGAGCAATGGTGAGGTGACTGGCAATGAGTATGTACGAACCGAGACCTGGAGATCTTTGTGAAACATCAATAGCCTAGCTATTCGTCCTTTAGATGTTTGGTTTATGAAATAAATCATCTCATCTTAAATGATGGTCCATCATGAGTTTATCCCATAAATTCTCTCGTTGAGTGTCCCGTCCCACATGTTTATGGTAACCATATGTATATTTTTTTAGATAATAGGCAACCATATGTATATGATGCCTGAAGTGATATGGTCATTGATCAACCCATCATTTTATTCCCTAACTTGAACAAAAACTGTGAGGAGGGAGAAGGTGATGATTCGCCATTCCTCAGACCAAGCACCTCATTATTTGTGCTTTGTTATTCAATTTTATCTCTTTGATGTGCTAATTGAGTAACTTTCTTATTAATCTTTGAAGGATATAATCATGAATGTCTAAAGCCTATAGGAACACAATTGTTTCAGTTTGTTTGACTATCTGTTTCTTGAAGGAGTCTTCACTTTTCACAGTGGAACACGTTATTAAGACAAGGCTTTAAAATGAAATGGAACATTTGGTTTCCATGGAGTTAATTTAAAGGCATATGATGCTATACAAAAATTATGCTATATATTGAGTTCTAAAGGAAGTGTGCCAGTTCTATATATTGAGAACAAAAATGTAAGCTTTATTCCGTGTGGCTTTAAAATTGTCAATAGCAAGTATGCTATACAAAAATTATGGTATATGTTGAGAGGAGATTTACACTAGAGTTTACAAGTGGTGCACTTGCTATTGATAATTTTTGTTCAATGAAGCCACAAAGAGTATGACGACATTACAAATTTTTAGGCTTCCTTCTTTTACCTTTCTCAACTGTTTACTTTTGCATTATGTATAGCATAATTGAAATATTTGTACTTATATTAAATAAGTATAAATACATCTCCATGTTGTGAACTGGATGCCATTAGAAGAAAAGAGTGCTAAAAATTAAAACTAGGCAAGACAAGGTAGCATCTTATCCATTGCTGGTTAGTACCACATCATTAATAAATGCTAGTCTCTCCAATCCCCTTACATATCATATCTCCATCCATTGTCTTCCTAAAACCATGATTAAGAAGCTAGATAAGCTAAGGAGGATATTTTTCTGGAGAGGCGTGGTAGCACTAAGAGAAAGTATAATCTTGTGAAATGGGTGCTTATTATTTGTAAAACAAAAGGAAGGGAGGTCTAGGTATAGAAGATTTGATGATAATTAACATTAGTCTTTTGTGTAGGTATTGGTGGAAGAAACTAGAACATGAAAAGGGCATTTGGCAAGACATTGTTCAGGCCAAATATCTACATAACTCCACTATGGGCATTGTTAAACCACATAAAAATGATTCACTGAGGCATCCGTGTGAGCTGTGGTGCCACAGCCTCCGTGGGACTGTTCTGTTGCAATGGCACGTGTGCCTCCTGGTATATGTTTGGTTATGTCATATCCTGAAACAAATAAAATGTAAATTAGTGGAGACATAACTGCAGTTGCATTTACCAATACAATTATCAACAAATAACTGATTTCCCCTACTTTTAGAATGATTTGGCACTTCGGTTACATGTTCAGACTATACGCTGTTATGGATATCATGCATG
>Ga0182004_10003637_pt1 | contig 12290 bp, 8 predicted proteins | sample Sormic07211540_1_FD_120479 | JGI IMG/M metagenome (GOLD analysis project Ga0182004, IMG submission 120479) | Endophyte microbial communities from Sorghum bicolor roots, Mead, Nebraska, USA - 072115-40_1 MetaG | ecosystem: Host-associated > Plants > Roots > Unclassified | place: USA: Nebraska... | reverse complement strand
GGGAGCATATCATGCTAAGTAACCACTGGTTGTCAATCAATCCAAAATATCACTCAAATCCTAAAAGGATTAATTATTTCTATTTCTTTTATAATCATTTTAAATAGCTTTATTATGGAACAGGTCATACTCTTTCAAAAAGAGCTGGAACTAATCGTGAAGCTAGATAACAGTAACACAAGTTCACATGTCAAATTTCATGATTTTTGGATATACCTATAAATTATTAAAAATCATGGAAGGTTTATTTATTAATAAAAAGAGACAATTTATATATACATGCAAACTATCAGAAAATAAATTCTAATATTTTTACTGTGTTCTATTTATTTTATAGAACCTACACAAAAATTTTTATAATTTTTGGATTAGCACATAATTTATTATACAAAATTAAACATACATCATAATTTTGCATAAAAGAAAAAAGGAAACAAACACTGTGCTCTTTCGGCCGGCCTGCTTGACTTTGGCCCAAACCGGCCCGAGCGCTGCCCGCGCCCTGCGCTCTCTCCCTCTCTCTCACGCGGTCGCTGACGGGGTAACCCCACCCGTCAGCTCTTCCTTCCCTGCGCACGGCGGCTCTGCCGCAGTCCCGACCGCCGCTGGCGAGGTCTGAGCTCGCGCTAGGGTGCGCAACAGCTTCGTGTCGATCCCGCGACTCCACTGCTCTGCCCTAAGCACGCCCTACCCCCTTCTTCCCACCTCGGCCGCGCGAATGGCGGACGGCCATGGCGGTCTCCCGTAGACCGGCCGCTGGGGCTCGGTAGAGCGCAAACAAAATGGACAGGGAGGTTCGGGGAGGGATAAGGAGCACGGTGCTCACATTGCGGGACTCGGGAGGTAGCCGAAGCTGCTGGCGACGGAGGTGGTGCCGTCGGGCGGACGCTCCGAGCTCAGCGAGGTCGTTCCGGCGATCCTGCTCGCGTCCAAGGAAAAAGAGAGAGCGCATGAGTTGCAAGACAACAAGGCGAAGCTCCAACGTCTCTCACCTCGACGCAAAACCTTACGGAGTGGCCTGGCCACGACGAAGCTCCCACGGCGGCGCTCTGTCGCGGGCGGAGAGGAAGACAGTGAATTCCGGGGCTCTGGTGCGAAAGAGAAAGGAAGGATGGGTTCGGGAGATGCGCAAGGAGATATCCAATATATGTCCACGGTGAATTTGGATATGGATCAATGGTTACGACGAATTTGGATTTGGACGAGGCGCTGCCCTTCGGTGCTCTGGTGGCGAAACGACGTCGGTGAGCGCAAGAGAGGAGGACACGTCGCGCTCCACTTCGCCAGCAGCTGCTTCACTTTGCCACGGACTCGAGCACGCGCTTGGACGAGGTAAAACGGTGGCCTTGCGCTGGCAACCACCGATCCAGACCCGGCTGTCCACCGCCAAGAACAGAGACAGGAGCACATCCTCCCTTTTCCCCAATTGCCCTTTCTGAAATTACAAAATTACTTTGGATTTTTGAATAGAAGATAAAAATATGCCAAAATATCAAATGTTCAGAATAAAGTTCTGAACATCTTTTATTTTTACAACAAATACAAAATATGCTTCGATTTTGAATTAGGGTTTGAAAACCAAAAAGAGGCTTAAAGGGGCAAAATTGTATTTTCACAATTACTTTTGATTTTGTATGAAAACTTGAAAAAGGTTATACATCAAAGTTGATCCTTATCACAAATGGAGGAACTTTGCTTTTTAAAGCATACCCAAATTCTTTTTAGATTTTGAACTACGCCAAAAAGGGACCAAATAAGGTTTTTAAATTATTTAAATTATTTACTTGAATTTCAACCAAATTTGGAATTATAACTCAATGATGACTTGACACATGTTCAAAATTCACCTTTGAGACATAATACCAAGGTTTGGTCCAAAATTTAATTATTGATTAAGAAAATTACCAAAGTACCCTTTTGACTAAAAAACACTAATCACTTAACATAACAGCATAACTAGGGTTTTAAACTTAAACACACCTTATCCACTAAGCACAAACATGAAAAAAAATTAAACTTGTTTTTAGTGAATGCATAATCAGGTTATCAACTTAGATGCAATGCCAGTGCATATGATGACATGTCAGGTTTTAGTCTGCTTAACACCAGAGTTTAAAACAGCCAACGTACGGTGTGAATTCAGGCGTCAGCTGTACGTACCTGTATGCAACGCTATTCATAATCGTCTACTATCTGGTACACACGATTGTCAGTCCTTAGTACTGCCACACTATTGACACCACATATTTGGCATAAACTTTGGCGACTGTTGTTTTTCTACGTAACAAGGGTTGCATCGAGGCTCAACCCTACCTCTCTCAGGTCGCATCTTGCATCAACGGCCATAACAACAGTATGCAGGTTGACCACTGCCTAGCTGCGGCTTGACCTTTATTAATACTGATATTGTTCGCTGATTTCTAAAACTTGCTTGCGTGAATTTATCAACATGGCTTATCAGTCATTATACTAGCGTAAACTAAATTTCAGCGAAACAAACAAGGCCGGTGTGGATCCTGCGGGACGAGGACAACGGACAGCTAACTTCTGCAAAGCAGCACCTTAACTGCAAATACTACTACCTGTCTTGTTCGTCGCAGAAAAGAATCTGATCGCCTGCATTAGGAACTTGCGCATGGGCAATTGTTTATGCCGTAGACGACAAGCGCTTCCGCCTCGCGCAACAGAGCAAATTAGGAACAAAAATTGCTGTGGATGAACTGGCAGCTATTCTTTGCATGTGTCGGAACCAAGCTTTGGATGCACTTTAGCTGCTGATCTATGTTGTGGCAGGTTACGAAAAGCCAAGGGCTATCCACAAGGACGCACATGCCTTCGCTCATCGAGTCATCGATCACAGCGTCCGTGAGCCCATCGGTCTGCTACGGCCTGCGGTGTGACACATGGTAGCCGGCTGGGACATGAATTAATCGTCGTCATTACTGTTAGTACCTTGCACGGCGATTAAAGATACTACTCTAAACTGTGAAAATGCTACTGTGTGTTGTGAGCTGTGAGAATGCTACTAAGTTGTGAGCTGTGAGAAAATATAGCGAGTTCTAAAGCTGAGCTGTAGAAAAACTACTGCCTCTGTTTGTCTCACTTGAAATATCTGTGAACTGAGCTAGAAAAACTACTCCAGAGCTGTTTATCTCACTTGAAATATCTGTGAAATCTACCCCCACTCTATCTCACCTGAAATACCTACGAAACATATCTTTATTTTCATCAGTTTAGAAAAGCTAGAAGGTAATAGCTGAAAAGCAGAAATCATAGTGTTGTAAAAATTGTACTACACGAAAACTGCTTACGAAAAAATTTCTATCCGTTAGTTGATGTTCTGAATTTTTGTAGTAGAAGCACATTTTACAAATTGGACACGACATACCCTAAGTAGCCAACAACATAATAGTAAATGCACCTACTCTATACCTAGGGTGCTGTTATTTAGTTTCGCTTTATTCGTCTGAGATCATCAAGATCATCAGCCGCTACTTTTTAGTCACGGAATAATATTTTTCTCTCAGAATAAATTAGCATCAACATCAGCCGCAGAAACGATCAACCAAATTCATTTGGCGTCACATACCTGTTTGATATATAATATTTGGACATCTCTAGTTTGATTATTTAGAATATATTTGTGATAGTTATGCAAACATGTGTTCTATTCATAATTGTAGGGATGAATATATTAGGTATATTGTTTTCCACATGTTTCAAAAGTATGCTCTCCACCAATTTAATTTCCTTGTGATCCTTGACTTCAAACTATCTCAATTAAACCACTTCCTGTTATCAACACGGCTAAGAGTCGAGTCAACCTTTGACTTTCTCAAGTTAGACACCTTGGACTTCATTTTATGGTATAACCAAAGGAAAAATAAAGCCCTAATACACATTACAACAAATATATCCATGCACAGAACCTGCATTCGCTCTTCTTAGTCTCCGTGAATAGCGTTTGTGCCGACTTCAACCATCGAACCAAGTCTTGGGGCCAAGACAGTTGTGACCTTTCTAAAAGAGATTAACTCAAATGTGTTTACCACTAAAAAAATATGTTAGTTACAATACTTGTGTTTATCAATCACCAAGGCCATGTTGGCAATAACTGGGTCCCGTTTCAAACTCTAAAATAGATCCTATCAGTCTAGAAAAATAGAATTGTAATAGATCTAATGATCTTATAGCACCAACCTACAGAATTGGTAGTTAACATAGAGAAATATTTTTCAACAATAATATAAGAAAAAATGATCAATTACCTACAAATCTTTAGGAACTAGTTTTCTATACTTGTGTGTTGGTCTCCAAGTACCAATCATCTTAAACTTTTTATTAATTCATGGCACTATGATAGTTTGGCACTTGATGGCACAGACTGTACCAGCCCCCTCCCCTCATCGACATTTTGTGGACTCAAGATTTTTTTTGTCTGTCTAGAGAAGACAGTGACTTGGTGAGTTGGATTAGGATGGGGTAATCAAACAATGTAAATGAAACCACATAGCAATTCTAAAAGTCAGCATAGACCTTGGTTGAAGACTTCACTGAGAAAAGTCGGTATAGAGTATTGAATATTGATTACCTAATGAACTATAGTTTTGGGGCCCATATCATCACAAGCTAACGTTTGAGGCTCCTACTTTAGAGCCAACATTTGAGATCTACCATCCGCGTGCACCTCACCCCTTTAGATCATCATCCTTTGGTTGCCAACAACCACCCTCATTCCTCTTGTCCGTACTCAATTACTCATGGCCTAGTAGGACGTGCCTCCACACCCATCCTTGCTAGTGAGTGTGCCTCCTCCCAAGTCAGCACTACGAGCCGTGGCCCTCCATCCTCACATTGAAGCATCCCACCTACATGGAATAATGTCTATGAGGTACATATCTTTGCCTAACATCAGTAGGTCTTTGTGGAGTAGAAGTGGATAAAGCGAGAAACAAGAGATGGGCGACAATAATAAGGCACATAGGTAGGGCCACACAAACATGGGATGCTGTGCTAGCGGCTCTTGTCTCTCACCAACTTAAGCAAAGTTAGGCCCCGTTTGGCACAATTATGTTTCATTGGTAGAGCAACTGCTTTTGGCTCCACTAGTGTTGTTGACGTTGTTTTGGTAAAACATTTGGCTAAATGACTTCTTATGGTAGTGAAAATGATGAGATGTCCATAAAAGCAACTCTAGCAGGAGCCCTCAAATTAGAGTCCCTAATTTTGATTTGAAGGCTCCCGTACAAATGCATGGCACCGACAGTTTGCCCTGCTTCGTAGGCATTGGCCTACAAGACAACGATGTTAGCCACCTTTGTAGGGCTGTGACTCTGTGAGGTATGTGCATGCTTATAGTAGGTGCGGAGCAGAGGTGACACTTTGGAACATGGTGTCACATGTCTGGAATGGAACAATGGGGAGGGACATCGGTGGAGGGTAGGGATGGACACCGTCGCCGCAAATTCGCAACGAGAAGTAGCAAACAGGAGGGAGAAGGGCGCGCGGGAAGGGAGAAGGAAGGACAAAACTTACCAAATATTTACAAGGAAAAGGGTGTGGGCGGGAGAAAGCAGGGTGTCGACAGAAAGGAGAAAATAGAGCACACCAAAGATGTGTAAAACTATATAAGGGATTAGGGCTGGGTCACAGATTTGAGAGCCTCCGTAATTTAGGGGCTTGATTAGGGACTTTGTTGGAGTTGTGATTTTTTGCTTAGACATTTAAAGTTTGGTTAGGGTTTGTTGGGAACCATAGTAGAGTTGCTGAAATACCCTCAAATACCCTTTCTCTCTTTTTTTGTTACCATTTTCTTCCAGTATTTATTGCCTTCTTCTCTCAATTTTTTGATTATGATTTTCCTCTTTTTGTCACCCACCTCATTCCACTACCCTCCTTCATTCATTCTATCTTCACCCTCCTCGTGCCAATGCACCACCTTCACCTTGTTGCCCACGTTGTCGCCCGTCTCCACATCTCCTTATGCAGGCGCAACACCTCCGCCGCTCCTTGTCGTGGCCTTACCTATGGAGGACGTTAAGGTACGTTTGGTCGCGCCCTTAGGGGAGCGCACGACCTTCGTCTACCTCCCGCACGTGCTCTTCCTTCCCGACCCACGCCTACTTCGCCGTCATCGGCTGCCTTGCCGTCGACCGCACTGCCCCGTACTTCACTGTCGAGCACCTCCCGCTCCTCCTCGACCTTGTCCTTCACGTCGTGCTCACCCCCACCGTAGGCGCTAGGGTTAGTCAAATCTTCGATGAACCCTAGCGCCTCGACAACCACTTCTCCCCCTCCCCCTTTGTCTATGGCACCCCTGCCCTCCCTGGCCTGGCTGCCAATGTCGCTTCTAGGGCCCCTAAGACACCCAACCTCTTTTCTCACCAACTGGCTATCCTGCCTCTCCCGATCGTGCCCTTCTATACCCACTGGAGTTGGGAAGGAGAGGGGGAGAAGCTCGCTGGCGTGGGTGGGGGCACGGGCGTGGGGAGGAGCTCACTGAGGGAGGATGAGGAGGCCTACCTCGCCAGCGTTGAAGATGACAAATCGCTAAAACCCACCGCTGCCTTCGTCGAAGAAGACGGCTCGCTAGAACCCTAGCTGCGTCGTCTTCTTCAACTCCTTTAGGTCGCAGGTGCGGTCTTCTTTCCATCTTTGGTGGAGCATGGGAGCATGAGGGAGAGGGAGAGGGAGGAAGAGGGGTTGTGAGCGTGACAATCACATGTTAACTTTTCCGCTTACCTACGCCACCAATGTCCGCATCAACGCGATCAAGGCAAATCTGACCGTGGTTGTGCTTGGGTCCAGCAGAGGGAGGGAGTTGCCGCTCTCGTCTCATAGCTAGAAATCCGGAGATGAACCTTGCGTTGGCCTTTGATTGAAGAAGTAGCCGTGGAGCTGCTGATGTCCTCGTTTCCTTGTTTTTCCTTTCTACATGGCTCCATTATAGATAGATTAGAGCCTGCTTCTCCTCTCTCTCCCTCTTTTTTACAGCTCATAATACTTGTTTTACAGAGGTAACGGCTTGTCGCGGCGCCTGCTCGAAGTCTAACACACCAAATCGAAACCGACGATCGCAAGCCCATCTCAGCGCTCGCGCGTGCAGCCGCGGCTGATCGGCGGGCTCACCGCTCCTCCGAACTCCACCACGGGATATTGGTCGCGCTTCGTCCGTTCGCCGGTTCCGAGGACAGCCAGCCGCGGCCCGCGGGTGGTCCCCGTCCCCGCAGTGACCCCTCCATTACTCCCCCGCCCTGCCCCGACCCGGCCTCAAAAGACGACAACCGCTTCCCGTGCGCGGCTGCCCCCGCGCGGCGAGAATCCCCACACGCCCCGCGCCCCAGCCCCACCCCACAGCCACAGGGGAGGCCAGGCCAATATGGCCGCTTCCTCCAGATCCAGGCCGCTCTCCAAGCTCTCTTCCCCTTCCCACCTCGTTCCCCTCGACCTCTCCACATCCTGGTGCTGCACGCCCCACGGTCTCGGCGGCCACGCCCCAGCCCTATCCTCCTCCTCCTCCCCGGCCCGCGCCGCCGCGCACCCCATGGAGCCCCCGCCCGCCAGCTCCTCCGCGACCTCCTCCTACGCCACTCCGCCGCAGCCTTCCTACGCGCCGTCCTCCTACCCCTCCAGCTACACCAAGTTCAACTCCGCGCTCAACGCGGGGCTGCTCAACCCCATGTCCCCGCCGCCGCTGCCGCTCGACAAGACGCGCTCCAGCCCCACCCTCTTCGACATGATGGCCAACGAGCAGGACTACCACCCCCGCTCCGCCGCCGCCGCCGCCGGCGTCCACTCCATCCCCGCCCCGCCGCACCAGCCGCACCACCAGCTCCAGCCCGTGCGCTCCATGGACAGGCAGATGCTGCTCCAGGACCGCATCGCCGACCTCATCGGCAGCTGTAGCCCCGGGAACCAGTTCAACGACGCCGACTCCTCCGACGTCCGCCTCACCCTCAGCTCCAAGGACGGCCTCTCCGTCACGCTCTGCGTCCACCGCCACATACTCGTCGCGCACAGCAGGTTCTTCGCCGCGAAGCTCTCCGACCGCTGGTCCAAGCAGCAGCGGACGCTGCCGCACATCGTCGAGATCTCCGACTGCGACGACGTCGAGGTCTACGCCGAGACGCTGCGCCTCATGTACTGCAAGGATCTCCGCCGGAGGCTCATGCGGGAGGATGTCAACAAGGTCCTCGGCATTCTGAAGGTATCATCAGGGCCTTCTCTGCCGGAACGAGTTTCCATTTTGGCACACTGATTTATTTTTCTCTGTTCATTCTCCCAGGTGTCCGCAGCCATTGTATTCGATGCCGGGGTGCTGTCTTGCTTGGAGTACTTGGAGGCTGCGCCTTGGGCTGAGGACGATGATGAGAAGGTGGCTGCATTGTTGACGCAGCTGCACCTTGAGAACTCAGGGGCTGGGGAGGTGCTTAAGAGGGTGTCACTGGAATTGGCCCCTTCGGTAGTGGTTGAAGAGGCAGAGGTAGGAGGCAGTTGCAACACTGGCAATTCCAGTGGTGGCGAGGAGGTGTTACTGAGGCTCCTGCAGGTTGTCCTGGAAGGGAAGGACGAAAAGGCAAGGAGGGAGATGAAGGGGCTAGTGTCCAAAATGCTCAGGGAGAACAGCACATCCCGTGGCGGAGCAATTGGTGGCGATCTACGCAAGGAGTCGCTCTACTCAGCGTGCAATGGGTGCTTGTCCTTGCTGTGTGAGCAATTTGTGAGGGCTTCAGAGGGTGATCACTCAGAGGTTGCACAGATTGCTAGGCAGGCTGACAACCTACATTGGATGCTTGACATCCTTGTTGAGCGCCAGATCGCAGAGGAGTTCTTGAGGACATGGGCAATGCAGACTGAGTTAGCGGCAATGCATCGTAAAGTGCCAGCAATACACCGCTACGAAGTGAGCCGAGTGACGGCAAGACTCTTTGTTGGGGTTGGCAAGGGGCAGATCTTGGTGTCCAAGGAGGCCCGCTGCCAGCTCTTGAGCACCTGGCTAGAGCCCTTCTATGAGGACTTTGGATGGATGCGGCGGGCATGCAAGGGGCTTGATCGGCATTTGATCGAGGATGGGCTGGCAAACACAATCCTGACACTGCCTCTTGCAACTCAGCAGGAGATTCTTCTGGCATGGTTTAATCGCTTCCTCAACTCTGGGGAGGATTGCCCAAACATTCAGAGAGGGTTTGAGGTGTGGTGGCGGCGTGCCTTCTGGAAAAGGAACTCTGAACCAGAACTGCCATCCCGTTTGAGGATTACTGCAATCTGTGAGAACTCTTGATGATGATGATGATGATCCATATTTGACATGGAATGTGGTGGATGTTGTGATATAAATATTGATTTTATGTGATGTAGTAGTGCCTAACTGTTTCTCAGTTTTTTTTTTGGTATGCTTGTTTAGGCAGTTAGTCAATTACACATGTTATCATGATCCTGTTTTAACGCAATGTATACCAGATCCAGTGTATTGCTATGCCGCAACCATTTTGATTCGAAGTGAAGTAGAGTGACTATTTGTGGTTTGCCATATACCATAAGCAAACAATGGAAAGATTCAAACACTTCAGGGTGTGGAAATGGTTCTCCCTGAAAAGGATAAGTTTGAGACCATTTATGCCTTTCTGTTCCTGTTTTGTTGTTTCGTCTCATAATGTGATTTGGTTGGGTTGGGTGGTTTCTGACATCTGATTGCTTACATGTGTTCAGTTTGTTGACTAGTTTGCGTGAGCTTGGCTTCTAGGAGTACTTACATTGTTTATTTAATTGCTATAGCCCAGTGGCCATGGTTCACTCATGCCCTTTTGGCCTCTTCATTGCCTCCTTATCTAATCACTAACCAAGCTGGCATCTCATGTGAGAATGTTGCTGTGCCAAATCCCAAATTGAATCCGGTGGATGTTTGCTGCGGCGCATTGTAAGAGTATATCCTGTCCCAATTAGCTTGATTTGTTGTACTTTGTCAAGTTGGTGGTAGACCGGTGGTTGAGCCGCTACGCTTTTCAGCATGCACGCGAAAGAACCAGATGATATTGTTAATTGTTTGCTGGCCTGTAGGTGCTCCTGAGCTTACTATAATGCCTTTCGGCCAAACCAATTGAATATAACTGTTTCTATAACACATGTTGCTGTCGAAGTCGTTAGCAATCAAACCTCTTTGGTTCTGTATGCTCCACTCTTTCAGTATTTTTGCTGTGTTTCAGTCCATTGTTGAGTATTCTTAAGATTTCAGTCACCTTTTCCACTAGAATTGAATTGATAATTATATTCCTGGAACCATTATCCCTGTTGTTCTTTTGGACAAAAGGACATCAAAAGGTTAACCATCAGCTACTAATACGTATAGCTGAAAGTTGTTGCCAACTACTCTACTCTAGTCTACTCTGTACCCTGTAGCTTTTTGTTGAGGTGCATCCCTGCAATAGTGCAATCAGCTTTGATGTCATACCATCAGCCATAACTGCTACGTATTACATCTTTGCTGGTTCTCTTGCCGGGAGTTAAATAGCTTAGCAGCATTGAAGGTACATCTACCTTCTCTGGCAGGAAGGTACGCTTGCTTTGTGAAGTGTACATGTATAATTCCATTGCCACTTTACTCGAAAGTTTGGAGTAAGTAGGGTTCCAACACAAACACATTTTACATACAGACTTTGTTTTGAATTTCAATGTAGGCCAAAAACACCGCCTGTAGTTTTTTGAGTCTGGAAAGAAGCAGCAGAGCTTGCAGATTTCAGTGAGCGGACACCAGATTGAAGCCATTGAATAATCAGCATGGAAACATAGCTTTATTAACAAACAAATCCCATGTGGGGGAAAAACAAACTAACAGCAGTCTGGTTCTGTTGCCTAACCTGAATTTCTGGATAGCAGCTTTCATTGTTTCTAGCAACAAGCCTGCAAATTCGATTGTTTCAGTTGAATGTGGCTTTCTTTTCCGTGGAAGCGAAATATCGAGGAAAAAAAAACGGAGATGGGTCGACAAGAATTGTGATTCGGCCCTCAAGAAAGGTTCCATCTGAATATCTGACGCAGTTGAGATACTGTAGTTTTCGTGCTTTGGGCATCCAGTATTCCAGTTTCACCTCCAGCGCCAATGTTGATCCGCACAGATTGGGACTTGCAGCACGACATGGCTAGGGCCTAGGGAGAGCGTTCCACAGTGTGCAGGTTCGTGTAACATGTAACTGAAAACTTGTCGTCTTGTCTCGTATATAACTGGAACAAAATAAAAGGATCTGCTGTGTGTTTTGCTATTTGTCCGCAAAACCAATGATACTGGCTTGTTGATTTGTGTACTGGATTAGAAGTGGATCATCCACGTAATGCAACAACCATAGCTGCTTCTGAGTGTTAACCTTTCGATATATATCTGTCCAGTTGTTTCTTCATTCAGTTCCAAGTACAAACGGGGCCTTTCGTTCAAAAAAAAGAAAGAAAGACAACTCACTTCCAGTGCGGCCCTGTTTACTTCTGACCCAAAAACTTTTCGCTCCATCACATTAATTCATTAAACGTTTAGATATATAGAGAGAGCATTAAATATAGATTAATAAATAAATAATTACACATATGGTGAAATTCAGCAGCAATCATATTATTTTGTGCATTGCCGCTTCTTATTCTTTCTTTCTTTCTTTCGGTGTCGTTGGCACTGAGGTTATTATGTAGGTTTTGGTGCAGTTCCAATGGAGAGCATCTCCAAGAGTTTACCAAATTATACTTGGCAAATTTTATGATTTCCCAACTCCCAAAAACATATGTCAAGTAAAAAATCAGCCTATCTCCAAGAGTTTGGTATTTTTGACTTGGCAAAATTTAAAAAAAAGACCCACAAACTATTTTTTCACAGGGTACTATTTCGGCGCGAAGCAGGAAGGCGTCGTGCTCGTAAACACCTTTGGAAAAGAAGATCAGGAACAACAAAACACATGTCCAGTTGAAAGAAGACCTCATCTAGCACCTTTAAAACCATTATTCAGATTTATATTAGCCACATATCAAAATTAATAATTTTATTTTTAACTTATTTTTTTATTGTGATGGACACATTTGTATTAGGCCTTGTTTAGTTCCTCATTTTTTTTGGCTTTGACTACTGTGGCACTTTTATTTGTACTTGATATATGTCCAATTATGAACCAACTAGGTTTAAATGATTCGTCTTATAAATTTTATGGACAAACTATATAATTATTTTTTATTTTTATCTATATTTTATGCTCCATTAATATATCCAAGATTTGATACGACGGACTTGAAATTTTTTGATCAAGTCCAAGTCCAAATCT
>Ga0182004_10003636_pt1 | contig 12291 bp, 10 predicted proteins | sample Sormic07211540_1_FD_120479 | JGI IMG/M metagenome (GOLD analysis project Ga0182004, IMG submission 120479) | Endophyte microbial communities from Sorghum bicolor roots, Mead, Nebraska, USA - 072115-40_1 MetaG | ecosystem: Host-associated > Plants > Roots > Unclassified | place: USA: Nebraska... | reverse complement strand
CATAAGCATACAAACAATGCCCCCTCCCCCCCAAAAAAAAATGCAGATCAAGTAAACATTCTATATTCTTGGCAAATAAAATGTGCTAGTGACAGAGATTCTTTGATTTTTGCAAGCAGAGATACTTTCATTCAGTTATTTAGGCACAAGGATATAAAGACATATATATGCTTATAAATTTCTATTTTGTACCCTATTCACTGTAGTCTCCATAAATGATTATGAATTTCTATGCTATATATTCTTACTTGAGGAATGGCAAAGTCAATATCGTCATCAAGGAAGGATTTCTTTGTTGTGACAAAAATCTCTGACTCTATTCTATCTATTTTCTCATCTTGATTTGCATCAGCTTTTGAAAATTCTCCCACTCTGTTTTATATTTTTTCCCAATCTGATTTGCATCGGCATCTAAAAATGTCTATCATTGCCACATAACTCCCTGTTAAATCATAATTCCAGTATTGGTCAGTCACATGATGACACGAACAATTTACAACTCAAATAACCATTTGATTTGATTTTTACTGAAATGTTTAAAAGAATCTTGTCCAGGATTGCCTGTGATATCATCAGACTCGGGGTGGCTGCTCTTGCACCATGGCGGCCAACTGAACCTTTGATAAACATAGGTAAGGTGAAATTAACAGAAGAGACAAGACAAATTAAGCTAAACAGGGAGAGTAGAGAGATTAGGGAGACAAACCTGAGGAGGATGGTTACTTGTGGGAAGGGCAGGTTGAGGCACTCCATTATTTTTCAGCACTGTTGTAGACTTGATGTAGGACTTGCAAAAATTATAACAACATTAACAATATATATAGAAATCATTAATAAAAAATCTTCAAGAAAGCTAATGTGGTTGTCACCTGTGTTTCTCGATGAGAACAGCACTGGACATGTTGTCAAGGGATCTCCCTGCTGACCTATGCAGGAGCATCGTCTCTGACTTGGTGTTGTTTGACAATAATGATTTCTTAGGCAGTTTGACAACAATGATTTCTTAGGATTGAAACTTATAACTACATACTTACATGAACGATATTTTCAGGTTTTTGGTTGTACGGGGATGAAATGATATTATCTGTAGGATTTGAAATAACAGTGTCAATGTCACCAGAGATAACCAGCGAGACAAGTAGCACCAAGCTGCTGATTGTTGAGCAGATCTCTTTTTTATTCTGTATTTTGAAACATCTTTTCTTTTGAATAACTTACTGATATATAAATATATATATATATTTTCAATAAAACATGCAATATTTCAAGTTTTTGGCCAGTTTACGCAAAAGGTGCACAGCAAAACATGCAATATATATGTGTTGCTAGAGCAACACCGAGCAAAGCATGTACTCGCACACACACCTGATGACAAGCAATGGGATTAATAAGCGACAACACGGACTCATCGTGAGGAAAACACAAGCTAGACCGGTGACAAATCCGCTGCCATTCACACTGCCCTCAACCAGACCAGGCAGGCGGGGGAAATATGACAAACACCTAGCGAGCGTGCATCACAAGGAATGGCCACAGTACACGGGGGCCAATGACGGAGAAGCAAAATAGTGGGTAGCAGCTTACAGAGTCAAAAGGAGGGAGAGCCCCTCGCCGGTGGAATGGCGCTCGCGGGCACCGTCGTAGGTGATGAAGAAGCCCTGCACACCAGGTGCACCGGTGGACTGTACAAAGGCCTCGAGGCCACACCAGCCGACCCCGTTTGCCCGCGCGAGGCACACGTTGCGGAGGATGTTGACGACCACGGTGAGGAGGCGTCATCAAGTGAGTCGTAGGCGGAGAGGTCGATCCGCTTGAGCACCAGGAACGAGTGGGAGCGGCGCGCGGCTGAGGACCCGCACGCAGAGACGGCGACGCGTCTGGCCCCAGCGAGGGCGCCGCCGCGCGTCATGGGGCGAGCAGGCGAGCGCGGCTCCACGCTACCTGGCGATGGATTGGAGGCAACCAAAGAAATTAGAGGATTTGGGTTAGGGTGTCAAGGGGCTGGACTACTAGGAAGCGCTGGGGATGGAGGAGGGCAGGAGCGTCCTTCAGCAATGCCCCATCCTCCTAGTCGCCGGCCATGGAGAAGGGGAGGTCGCGCCAACGGTGGTCTTGTTTCTCACGTGCGGCTAGGCGGTAGGGTGGCACGGGCGGCGAAGACACAGCGGTGCGGCGGTGGGGAGGGGAGAGGAGAGGACGATGTTTCTTTTTTTTCTTGGAGAAAATAGAAACGACGCGGTCTGGTGGATTCGAAACCTCGTCGCGGAGCGCACGCGTGAGGGTTTGCGGGCAGAGTTGGCGCGGGCGGCGTGGGACTCAGGATAGTTGGATGCGGCTTCTAACATCTTAATTTCAGACGTTGGATTCCTAGTTGGTGTTTTGTGAGCCGTTGATCTTGAAAGAGAATGTGACTTGAAGAAGATTTCAATTATAGTAGAGATTACCGAATTGTTTATTTATGCATAAAGTCATTTGCTGCCGATACACATGTGACTTTCTACTTCTCTCTTTTAAGAGGCCAGGCGATGATATCATACACTGTTGACTATTAAATTTTTTTAATTATGGCTCGGTTGGATGATTCTGTTTGGTTGTGATACTTGACTAATTATTAAGATTTTATTACATGCATGCTTTTGTTAACGTTAGATGCATACTAAATACTACTATGTGGTTTAGCAATGAACATGATAAATTAGCTGCCATCGCAAGGGCAGAAGATCCATGTGTATCCATCAGTTAACTTTTTTCATTTTTCTAACTTATATGTTCTTGCATTGCCAAGTTATTTGCGATTCCTCTGCTCTACTGATTAATTGGTTTCCTTTTAATTTTCGTTGCACATCCAACAGGCCCACAATTGACATGCTCTGTTCGTCGACTGTGCTCCTTTCAATTTTTGTTGCAGCCAAAGTTTAACTTTTATGTCTGAATTTACATTGCACAATACTCCATCTATTGTTACCAATATGCCTCCACGTTTTCCCCTATCAAATCTCTAAGTGCTATGTACAGTTACACATGATAATTGGTCGTGATCCGGCCCCAATCCTATGCGATCAGGCATTGAATCCAATCCCACCCCAACCCTCACTGGTTTCATTCAACTCAATCCAATCCTATCCTACGTGCAGTACAATCCTAACCCACGTAAGATTCTTTTTAAGCGCCCGGATGACCAACCGATCGATGGATGGATGGACGGACGAGCGGGCAAGCAACCGAAAGCTAGTAGCCGCGCAGCTTACCAGCCTACCTAGTCAACGGCCGGACAGACAGCAAGTCGATCGCCCGTGAGGATCGGTTCGGTGTCTTAATGCTGTGATTATCCTTGGTGTGTTAATTGCATAGTTTCTCAGGATCCTTGGGCCGACCCTCTTCTACAATCCATGTGACGATTCAGGCCATGTCTACAGCCCAGCTATTTTACAGGCCAATCCAATCCAACTCGATTCTTCTCTATGCATGGCCCATATATGATCCATAAAGGCCATGAGTTTGGGGCTCCCTTGAGCCCTCTGGTTCCGAGAGCCCATTCCCACACGTATGTCTAGTTCATATTTTCTTACAATGCTATGCATAGTTCATATTGCCCTGTCATATCTCTAAGTGCTATGTACAGTTCATATTTTCTTAGCTACAGATTCCAATTGTAGAATTATAGTTATTAGCCAAAGTTATAAAATTCTATCGGAATGGAACCCAGAAAAAGCCCCAATCCGTTCACCATGGTCACAACCGTTCACGCCGCAGAATGTCACGTACTATCGACGAAAGCTAGTCAGCAGTCTACCTTGGGGTATACCCACGGTAGTAGTTTATCGGTAGACAGATGCGCAAGCTACGAATTTGATGGTGACGCAAGACACGGACAAGGTTTTATCCAGGTTCGTCCGCCGTGTGGGCGTAATACCTACGTCCTGCGTCTGATTATATTGTCGTGTGTTGAATTGAATTGTGTTGAGTTGTTGTGTTCCTCTAGGGGACCTCTGCCCCTCATATATCCCGAAGGGACAGAGTAACAAGCAAAGTATCCTACTTGGTACAATATCTTGTAGCCTTGTGGTGCACGCCGACCAGCATCGTGCGCCGCACGTCTTCATCTTGTGGGCCGAGCCTCCTCTGATGGTGCGGCCCATGTCAATCCATGAGGGTATAGGGGTTTATACCCCCACAGCTAGTCCCCGAGCACCGTGTATTGTGATGTAACACGCTGCCTTGAGCTTCTTCGACAAGTGAGGCTTGACGTCTTCGATAAGCAGGAAAGTCGCCCGAACAGTTGCAACGGTATTTTAACCAATTCAAAAGACAGTTGATCAACATTGACATCGAAGAAGCAGGTTGTTCAAAGAATGTATGGTGCTCTTAATCAAAAAATATTTCTTTCCTCATGAATTGTGCTCATTTTACTTTTCTTGAAAAATATATAGACATTCAAAAAGCAAGCATATTCACCGTAAGGTAAAGTGTGCCCACTTAGTCCCCGATCTTGGTAGTAGATGACGTAGGCACGTGGCGCTATGGTCTAAAGAGAAAAAACCGCATAGAAATTCTGATACTGAGATGCATCGCCAGATGCATCATACCAATGTAGTCCCCGAGCTTGCTAGAAGGCGATGTAAGAGCCTTGTAGCAAGGTCTAAAAAATTAAAATTATCCAATCCATTTCATATGTAACTGAGAAAAGCAATCCCCAAACTGTGGTTGGAGAGTAATCGAAGTACGTCCCGAGTACAGCGCAGGGAGTGATTGATGAGTTCCCGAGCACAATTGGGAATGTAATCGTGCTCGGTGGTTAGCACAGTCCCCGAGCACGGCATAGAGACTGGACGACCAGTTCCCGAGCATGGTTGGGAACGTAAATGTGCTCGGTGGTTGGCACAGTCCCCGAGTGCGGCGTAGGGAGTGGTTGACAAGTCCCAGAGCGTGGTTGGGAACATAAACGTGCTCGGTGGTCAACACAGTCTTCGAGCACAGCGTAGAGACTAGTGGACAAGTCCCCGAGTGTGGTTGGGAACGTAAACATGCTCGGTGGTCGGAGCAATCCCCGAGCACAGCATAGGGAATTGTCGACGAGTCCCCGAGCGTAGCTTGTTGACTAGGCCAAACTCCTGAAAAATAAATATAGAGAATAGATAGTACATGATGTATAAATAAACTCTAGATAAAAAATCAGCACTGAGATAAGTTTTTAGACTTTTTATTTTATTAAAATTAGCACGAGTAGTTAATTCATATTAAAGCTTGTACCAGCTCTGGTCTAGCCAACAATCAGCATGAGGTGTGGAACCTAGGCACGCGTAGGATTGACAGCCTCGCCAGAGAGCTAGTGCCGACCACCAGAAACGCAGAGTGCGGATCTCATGCACGTGTAGGGAGGAGTCGGAGACAGTGCCTGCTCTGGAAAACTCGTGTAGGAGAAAAAACTAGTCGTCTAACCAAAAAGTTGTTTTGAAGGATAATAATATTAAAAATGTTATGCCAAAAATAAATGAAATATTAGAAGTGTACTTATCTTTGGTCGAAAGTCTGGTCGGTGGTGACAAAATTGTCTGGCCCTCGAGCTTTTTGTCTTGTAATCATGACGGTGGTCGCGGTTGTCGTAGCGTCGTTCTTCGCGGCGATCATCACTGCGACGTGAAGGTGGTCTGAGTAAGTAGGCCGAATAGCTCAATAGGCAGTTCGAAAGATCATGTTTGAGAGCTTCGATGGGTCGCTTCGTGGCTTCATAGATCGACGAGTTTGTCATGAGTTACACCAAGACGTCACGTCGCCGTGGAAGTTATCAAGCACCTGGACGTGTATGAGCTTGCTAGATGGAATTGGGGTCCAATTCGGTCGTGGTGTAGATGATGTCGCCGACAAAGTGGTCCTCGAGTAGGCCACCACCGGAATCATCGTGGTCGATGCTGATGAGGAAAATTCCCATCTGGTTCGTCTAGGGAGCTGTACGCACACCCCCTACCTAGCGCGCCACTATCGACGAAAGCCAGTCAGCAGTCTATCTTGGGGTATACCCACGGTAGTAGTTTATCGGTAGACAGATGCGCAAGCTATGAACTTGATGGTGACGCAAGACACGGACATGGTTTTTATCCAGGTTCTGCCGCCGTCTGGGCGTAATACCTACGTCCTGCGTCTGATTGTATTGTTGTGTGTTGAATTGAATTGTGTTGAGTTGTTGTTGTGTTCCTCTAGGGGACCTCTGCCCCTCCTTATATATCCTGAAAGGACAGAGTTACAAGCAAAGTATCCTATTGTGTACAATATCTTGTAGCCTTGTGGTGCACGCTAACCAGCATCGTGCGCCGCACGTCTTCATCTTGTGGGCCGAGCCACCACTGATAGTACGCCCATGTCAACCCATGAGGGTATAGGGGATTATAACCCCACACATACCAATCTTACGATTGACACTTCCCATGCCCTCTAATAGCATCACAGATCCTACCACGTTTGCTATGGAGGTTGTAGGGATGAGTGATGATCGGAGGTCGAGGACGAAGGCGGCGCTGGGGCGCCATGATCTGGAAGTCATGAGAGAAAGAGAGAGACTGCTAGAGTTTACAGATATTTATGTCCCTTCTAATCCACCTGTTTTTCTAAATAACATATCTAAAACTAATATAAATTGCAAATACAAAGATAACTGAACTTATAAAGATAACTAGGCTGGGCTATCCGCCCGTTAATCATACGTCGGCCATAACATCTCTCCCTACCTAGACAAACATCTCGTCCTCGAGCTGCAAGTCGGGTTAGAGGACCAGGAGAACTACTGCAGCGGCTCCCATGTAGCATCAGCGGAAAGCAGGGCCTTCTAGAACTACCTAGAGAGCCCCTTTGGCACCGTCGTCGTCCGCTACCGTGTCAGCGAGGAAATCATCAGCGTCAAGGAAGAAAATCCACTAGCATTGATGGCCGCACAGGTGCGGCTCATCGTAGTTGAAGCATGGACCTTGACGACAATGCTCAAGCATATCTCGGCCCATGTCAGGAGGTGAAACGACTGCCGGGGTGCTAGCGTCGGAGCCTGCTGTGGGGCAGGTAGTGGAGGTATGGCTGTGGCCAGGTTAGGAGCACGCGCTTGTGCAGCCAGTGCAGGTAGTGCCAATGGCTAGCGCTGAGGAGGTCAAGTGGTTTGCTGGACAATGACCAACAAGATAGTCATAGCATGACGCTCAAACATCCGAGCCAGGTACATGGCCATCTGAAGGTCATGGGGCTCCCACAACTCGACGTCAACCTTGATGTACTCTAGTAAGCTGCCCACAGAGTTCCGTCTTCTATGGGGTGGACAGATTGCGGGAATGACACAACACCGTGTTGAAAATGATCGGAGTAGTCCTGGACCATCGACACGAAGGGCAGTCGGGCTAGCTCACACAGTCGAGTGCTACGAACCGTTGGCTCGAAATGAAGAATGCAGAGCTCCTTGAAACATTCCCAAGTAGGCATGCCCTCGTCCTGCTCGGGGGCGTAGTACCATGTTTAGACCGCACCCGAGAGATGGTAGGAGTCAAGCCAGGTACGATCGGACGCGAGAGTGCGCTGACCCCGAAAGAAGTGGTCACATTGATTGAGTTAATTTAAAGACTCAACAGAGCTATCATAGGTAGTGATGAACTCTAGCTTGTAGCATTTGGGCACAGCATGGGCGCCGTTGGACACATCGGGTGCTAGAGTGTCGTAGCTTCCGCCCCCAAAGGGCGCGTGTGCGGATGAAGATGTGGTGCATCTGTAATACATGGTGCCATCTGGTGCACCGTAGAGAACCCGTGAGGTCGGAGTTGAGGGAACAGCTGAGCTCATCGCGGTGGACGATGTAGGAGACATCACTGCTGTGTAGATCGGCACGGATGCCAAACCCAACGCCTTCGATGGGATGGGGGACGGGGAGGACAGCAACTGCAGCAGATGGAGGGGCACCCCTGTCTCGCTGCTCTGCGGCATGCCATAGGGAAAAATCGCCTGCTGTGTTGACGACACCACAGAGGGCAGTGGTGGTGGCGGTGGCGCCGTGGGCATGACTGGTGGCACCGTGGCCGAGGGCCAAAACGGCTGGACCAGCCCCGCGATGGTGGCCTGCATCGCCACCAGTGGCGGAGGCAGTAATAAATTTCAGGTGTGACGGGTTTATAAAGGTCAATTGGTCAAACATGTATAATATAACTAACAACTATGCAAAGATGTACCAGAACATTATCTATCTATATATATACAGAAATCCAAAAGTAAAGCTTTGGTACTAAAAATACCTCACTAAATAAACATTCTTGGAATAAATACATACTTATAATAGTGCTTTTATTTGAGTACAGACTTAGGCAAAGACATTTTTCTATTTTTATTTTAAAATTCTTCCTTAATTTTAGTAAGATCAAGTCCCTTGAATAAACCGCGCTCAATGTTGCACACCATCAGGTCATTATGCCAAGCATCAGGTGCTAAACTGCTGATGCTTTGATCTGATCGCATTTAAATTTAGAATAGGAAGAGACTAGTGCGTGGAGAGGCAAACGAGGATGCAAACAAGTCAATGTTGATCCCTAACTAGCTGTCCCTACGTGCTCCGTTGTGGGCTTATGGCCCATCAAGTGGATTAATGGTGTGACCCCCACCAGACCAAAAGGAGAGGCTAAAGCAAACTTGCCTCCTGTCACCTACTCATATATATACGTGTATATATACTAGTGTGTACTACATATATTTACTTTTTATTTAAGGTTTAGGTATGGCGGCAGCCAAACCTTGCCAGATTGTTGCGATTCGCCACCATGGAAATCTGCAGTGCTGCCATGTTCCGCAACAGCTCACCAACCACCCGCGCAAAGAGAGTCAAGTGTAAGCGGTTGGCCGGAAGACACGGAGGGGAGCTCCGACTAAGCTGAAGGTGGCGAGCTGTGGCGATTGGGGCTGTGGAGGAGGCTGGCGGCTGCGTGGAACATGAAAGGGGCCTGACATCTCCGATACCATGTTGATAGGATTGCGGATCCTACCGGATTCGCTGCGGAGATTGTAGGGATGAGTGATCGGAGGTCGAGGACGAAGACAGCGCTGGGGCGCCGTGATCTGGAGCTCGTGAGAGAAAGAGAGAGACGACTACGGTAGGGGTTACGTCTCTTGGCTCCCTAAAGGAAGCCGAGCAAATATGATTGCTCTTGCTTAATTATATCAACAGAGTTTACAGATATTTATGTCCCTTCTACTTCACCTGTTTTGCTAAATAATTTAACTGAGAATAATATAAATTGCAAATATGAACTTATAAAAATAACGGGGCTGGGCTATCAGCCCATTAATCATACGTCAATCATAACACCCTCAGTTCTCATGAATCCTCAGAATGCAAATTCACAAGGTATTATGGATTTTTCCATTGATTTCAAAAATTCATATACTATCATATTTTTATTAGAATCATTAAATTAATTTATTATGATTAAATGTAGCTCCACGACTGCGACATCTACCGGTGAACCAGCATCCAAAAATATCAGAAAGGCACACAACAATATTGCAGAGGGGAACCACCAGATTCAAGCCAGGTTGGCTGATTTGTTGCGAGAGAAAAACACTACTGAATGGTTAACAGATTTGGCTGATAAGCTATGCATTCTTAGTAAATCTTAGGGTCTGCAGTGCAAACATCTTACTCCAGTCAGCCTAATATTTGGTCACCTTATTGCATACTCAAATCATCCCAAATTATAAGACATTTAACTTTTTGACATCAAGTTTGACCACTTATCTAATTCAAAAAATTATGCAAAATATCACTTATTTTATCGTGGCTTAGTTTATTAATAAAAGTTCTTTAAAAATGACTTAAATTTGACTATGTTTACACAAATTTTTTGAATAAGACAAGTGGTCAAACGTCTTATAATTTGAGATGGAGAGATTAATAAACAAACTATATACTCTCTCGATATTGGATTTAGAAGTCGTTTAAGATAGTGACATGGTCTCCAAAACACAACTTTGAAATCTTATTTTTATAAAAATATTTAGGAAAAAATGATATATGTATATTTTTATGGAATTATTTTTGAAGACAAATATATTCATATAATTTCACATTTGCAAACTGAATAATTTAAATACTATTGCTGATTTATATTCACAATATTTGACCCAAACTTGATCAAAACGACTTCTGAATCCTATACAGAGGTAGTATCTGACAACTCCACTCACCCAATGCTTCCATAGAATTAGTGTCTCAAATTACCATAGCAACGCTTGAGAAATTCAACTAGTTACATTTAGGCCAGGCGTCCCACTAAAAGAGGTCCAGAGAGTTGTTAAAGTAGTGTTAAGTAAAATCTAGCCCCACCAGGGGCCACGTGTAAGGCCTTGTTCAGTTCACACAAAAACCCAAAAATTTTTAAGATTCCACGTCACATCGAATCTTGCGGTACATGTATGGAGCATTAAATATAGATGAAAAATAAAAAACTAATTACACAGTTTGTCTGTAAACCAAGAGATGAATCTTTTGAGTCTAGTTACTCCATGATTGGACAATATTTGTCAAATAAAAACGAAAGTGCTACAGTACCCAAACCAAAAGTTTTTGCGAACTAAACAAGGCCTAAATAACCATCTCTATCTAGAAGGTGTTGCTTTAGGCTCGATCTGCCTTTGCCAGCGATGGTTAGGGATGGCCTCCCACTCGTTGCTGTAGGGTCAGGCAACCTACGGACAAGAGAGAAAGACAGAGCATAGAACCCTAGAACACTGAAGGTCTCAATAACTGCATCGAACTAACTTTCAGAAGGGCATTTACAATTCCCTTATATGGGGCTCGGATTCCGACCATGATTTATTATAATACTCCGTAACGGGCCGAGAATATCCTAGCATATTTTGCCTCCCCGTCAGCGTCCTATAGGGCTACCTGAGTAATTCCCCTTCAAGAGCTCTTTACAAATCGATGTGTCAGAATTCTGTTGCGCCTCCGCCAGAGGCTACGGATCCTCCGCCATTCGCCTGCCGGAGGATAGGCGTCTGTCTCTCGAGGTTCTTTACTGTCTCAAGGCTGGCTCGGATCCTCGACATACCTCCGCCGAAGGCTCCGGATCTCCAGCGATGGTTAGGGATGGCCTCCCACTCGTTGCTGTAGGGGCCTACCTAACGGACGAGAGAGAAAGAGTGGGCACAGTACCCTAGAACAGTGAAGGTCTCAAAAACTGAGAAGGGTAGTTACAATTCTCTTATATAGGGCTCGAATTCCGATCAAGATTTATTACAAAAATACCCCGTGACGGTGGGAGAATATCCCAGCATATTTTGCCTCCCCCGTCAGCGTCCTATAGGGCTACATGAGTAATTCCCCTTCAAGAGCTCTTTACAAATGGATGTGTCAGAATTCTAACCCTTTACACGACCCAGACCTCTGTTGCGCCTCCGCCAAAGGCAACAGATCCTCCGCCATTCGCCCACCAGCAGATTGACGTCTGTCTCTCGGGGTTCTTTGCTGTCTCGAGGCCGGCTCGCATCCTCGCCATACCTCCGGTGGAGGCTCCAGATCCTCCGCGGATCATCTGCCGAAGGATCAGCGTCCGCCCCTTGACGTCCCTCGCGCCAGGTCGCTTCATGCACACCTATTTTCAAAACTAGACTAAGTCGGCGTTAGCTTTTTTCCCGGACCTTTGTACCCCTTCGTATGAAGGCTCGATTTGCGAAGGTTAGGCCACCGCACCTGGGTTCTAGTAACGTTTCTTTCCAAAGCAAGTAAGCAACTGGGGGAAGGCGTCGTTGAATCCCCAATAGAAGGTTCTGGTAGAGGTCAAGAGATATAGAGGCCGGGATAGAGGGAGCTGGGTTTGTTCATTCATTCTCGATCGATTTCAGTTTCAGGAGCAACTCAGCTGATGAACCTTCCTTTCGACGAACAATCAAGGTGTGCCAGCCAAACAGATATAGCAGGCTAAATATCAGCGGTGACCCACGGAGAGGTAAAAACCAGTGCTGGCCCTCGAGAGGTGCTGGAGGTGCGATGGCCGACGGCCCATGGGAGGAAGGGGCCCAGACACTACTACAGAATTGGTTTGTAAGAGTAAGGGGATTTTCACTGTAAGGGCGGCTGGTGATGCAACCGCCATTTTCCATCAGCACTAGGCTAGTTGATCACGAGCCGCCCTTACAAATACCACAGTAAGGGCGGCTGGTAACACGAGCCGCCCTTACAAATGATTGCATTTGTAAGGGCTGTTGTTGATCCAGCCGCCCTTACTGTGGGATTTGTAAGGGCGGTTCGTGATCCAGCCGCCCTTACAAACTTAT
>Ga0182004_10003635_pt1 | contig 12292 bp, 11 predicted proteins | sample Sormic07211540_1_FD_120479 | JGI IMG/M metagenome (GOLD analysis project Ga0182004, IMG submission 120479) | Endophyte microbial communities from Sorghum bicolor roots, Mead, Nebraska, USA - 072115-40_1 MetaG | ecosystem: Host-associated > Plants > Roots > Unclassified | place: USA: Nebraska... | reverse complement strand
GAAATTCGCTCTCCTTTGTACATGAAAGCCAGCTTGTTGGTTCTTCCAACGATCTGAACATCACGATCATATAACCATGGTCTTCCTAGCAGCAGTTGGCATGCTTGCATAGGCACCACATCATACTCCACATGATCATTATACCTCCCAATATAGAAAGGAACAGTCACAACATGGTTCACACGCAGCGCACCACAATCATTCAGCCACTGCATCTTGTAGGGATTAGGATGACGCCTTTGTTTTAGCTCCATTCTATCAACCAATTTTTGGCTAGCAATATTGTTGTAGCTGCCATTATCAACAATAATTCTACAAAACTTCTCTTTGATCATGCCTCGAGTGTCGAAAAGATTGTGTCGCTGCCCATTCTCTTCCTTTGCAGCAGTAACACTAAGCACACGATGTGAAATAAAGCAGTTGATATCACCTTCATCGGGTTGAATCTCATTATCATTGCTTTCATAATCCTCATCATATCTTGGACCTTCTTCCTCACGATCACTTTCAGATTTCCATTCACCATTCTCATTCGCAATCATGGTCCTCCAACTGGAACATTATGCAGCAATATGTCCACGACCATAGCACTTGTGGCACACAATTTCTCTACTACGTACGGAAGAAGTAGCAACTGAAGAAGCAACAGTTGGGGCTGCTATACTTGTAGCAGGTCACTGCTGATTTACAGGAGACGATGATGTAGAAACTGCCATCTTTGAAGGAGCATTAGATAAAGATGGCCTCGCTACAGCACCTTGGGACCGTCCATCACCGAAAGAAGTGCTGGACTGCTGCTTGCGCCATGGGGCTGCAATAGAATGATTTGCATAAGATTTTCCATGTGTCTCTTGCTGAATTTTTCTTTCAGTACGCATAGCTTGATCAACAAGGTCTTGCAAAGTATGGTATGGAAACATCTCAACAAAACCAACAATTTCCTCATTGAGACCACCCAAAAATCGTGCCATTTTTGACTCTGGATCCTCTCTAATTCCAGCCCGTACGAACAACAGCTCCATCTCCTTATAATACTCATCAACCGATCTTTTTTCTTGCTTCAACATTGGTAACCTATTGCGAAGGTCACGCTGATAGCTTGACGGTACAAATCGCCTTCTCATCACTTGCTTCATCTCTTCCCATGTGTTGATATGTTCATAGACCAACACAAGTTGATTCTCTTGTATCTGATTCCACCAAGTCAGAGCATAACTAGAGAATTCCACTAAACCTAGATAAACACGCCTCTGATTAGAGAGATTATGCACTCTGAAAATTTGGTCACACTGCTCAGCCCACTCAAGATATGAGTCTGCATCCTCTATTCCAGTGATTTTTGCGATACTCAACTTGACACGAGCAATGTTGTCCAGGTCTTCCCTATTACAATGACCATGATGATGCTCGCTATCTCCATGATCAGCACACCGTCGATGATCATGGCGCCACCCATGCAGCCCATCATATGCAAAGAGATTCTCATCAGACCCATGTTCTTAATGAAAGTTATCAAATTCTTCATCATCAAAATGAACATGATGGCCACGACCACGCCCATGAGCTCGTCCTCCTTCTTGGTCATGATGACCAGCCCGCCTGCCACCACCACGTCCATCTCTGAAACAGTCATGTTCTGCATTAGAATTTTCAGCACCAGATTCATCAGATTGATGCCATGGAGGTATGCGTGCATCAAGCATCCTCTCCATGGCCTACAAGAGTGAGTCTGCCATTTGGCGTAACTCAGCCCGTGCAACAGGGGGTTCTTCTCCTTGACGATCACCACGAATACTTGAGTTGGATCCTATCATGTTAACACTAAAGCAAAATATAGTGGAATGGGTAAATTTGTGGAATCACACAACCTCACTCCTTACTTACCAATGTCCTTTCCTATTCTCAAGGATAGCGAATCGTGCTAGTGTAGCAGCTCAACAGAAGTGATTCTAAGGTCACAAGGATTACGAGTCGAATGTCCTGGTTTCAGTTTTTTGGTGGAGCTATAGGTGGCTGAACAAGGGAGGCTACGGTACTGAAAATCAAGTGGTTTGATGTGCTCAAAAGATATAACATTGCTGGTATATAAATCTCCAAGAATCTGAATATGTAAACTAAAGTTTTCAGTAACCAAACCGCAATACAATCCCTTTCCTCTTCTTTTACGTTTCTGTTTTTTCACTTTTCTTTTCTCTAATTTTATTTTTTTCTCTATTTTTTTGAATTCTTTTTTTATACTAACAGAGGTGCGGATAACAAATGAAACACAACACAATATATGTAAAGAGGGTGACTAGCAACTTGACGAACACAAAAACACAAGATAACAGTACCGTCAAAGGGCTTTAGGTTTTTTTGTGGCTTCTTTAGTGGACTATAGGTGATGAACAAAATAACAGATGATAGATAAACTAAAACTAGATATGTGGATGATTGTGAGACCAACCGTGATAATGAAAGCTTTGATACCAGTTGATAGGTACCAATATGAATCGGCACGAGGGTGGCCCGATCTTCACAATAGTAGATCAAAAGAACAAGGATAACATGCTACAAACAGCGGGTAACTAGCTTTATACGTGACAAAGGTTGGTTGCGACCAAGCGACGGGGAGAGAGGCACCGAAACCACGAAGATTTCAACTCCATCTCCGAACGATCATAGAACCACAATCTAGAACTAAACCACAGCGTCGTACGGAAGCCGTAGAGCATGAAGTAGGGGAACACAAAGGATTCACTTCACAAGTCCAAGAAGAACAAGGAAGAACAAAGGCTGAGTAAGGCACTCAGCAGCACGGCTGCAATATCATATAGTTTATCGAATGATAAAAGGTTTTTTGAATAGCTTAGAGATAGGGAATATCTATACTAAGAACAACCCTCCTAGATAGGTATGAAAATGAAATAGAGTTTGTGAGAGAAGGCAATGTGAAAGGTCCCCTCGGAATGGATTCCCGAACTGGTTTCACGAGACTGTTGGCCTCTAGAGCAGTTTCCAATAAACTAATCATAACTCCTTATTGGGAAGTCCAAATGATGAACTGTTTCTTGGGAGTGAAACTAGGCCCAAAGAGCTTTCCAGCAATGTATGCCATCTAGCATGAAACATTGTAGATTGGTACAGTTTTACTCAGCAAGCTGTACCAATATTCTGTCACGACAGACTGTTGACCTTCTGAGCAGTCTGTACTAATTCTAGTCTGTAGGCAATATGGAGTATTCAAACTGGTCGCCACTAGATTCATTGGAATGTAGATTCGGCATGCTTTCCAACAAGTCCTCATGGGCATTCATAGCTTTTGTGAGTAAAAAGTTATGAAGATTTCTATGCAGTGGTCCGTTTTTGACTCCACTAGTCCGTTTTTTACTCTTCTGGTCCATTTTAATAGTCTGTCTTCTGGGGCTTGCACTGGTCCATTCTTCAGGGTCCGATTCATCCTTCTCTTCTTCTATATACCTGAGTACAATCAAGGTACAACACTTAGATAGTATATAACTCTCTTTAATGTTAAAATGAATCTCACAAAGTAGCGCATGGACCTCTTGTTGTAGCTTATTTGCACGACTACGTGTAATCAGTCCATAAATGACTTAGGCTGGTGTCGATGTAGGTAAAACTTGAGTGGTTGTAGCTCGACTTGGAGCTTCTGACATATTGCTTGCTGGCGTGGTCATATCAACATAGGGTGATCTTGGACTTGTTGGAAAGGGGTCAATGACACCATCATTTTGGATCTGGATTAATCTGTATGACCACGACAATGTGTTGCGTCACCTATTTTGGGCCAACTTGGCCATGTATCAAGTCGGGCCTTAAGCCCAAGTTGTGGGCACCTCTCCCTTGTCGCCTCCAACCCTAGGAGGTCTCTCTTTTATATTCCAGGCAACCGCCAATGTTTAGACTTGGGTTTTGATTAGAATTTAGTTTTCCACAGAGAAACTGAATCATTCATTGTAACTGTGATGACAAATCCTTTTACAGTGATCCAGGGCCCCTGTTCTCGATCTCCTCCACTGTGTCGATTAGTCCTTTGGAACTGAGTTCTTGAACCCTCTTTGATATTTGCGTCAACTTATATTTGCAATTTTAGATTGCGTGGTTATTTTTTCTTGCTTTCATTCTTCAATTCGCTTGCAGGAACAACCTTTTTGGTGAGGTCAATCAAGTTGTGCTTGGTTGATAACCAATGGAGAAGTGGTGTAATGATTGCATGATTCGAATTGTGTCTAATTTGAAGCTGGATCGCCAACGTCGAGTTCTCCACAAATCGAACTTACCGGTTACCTCTCAAAAGGTCAGGCCTGGTCCACACCAGAGTGCAAACAACCATCCATAGTAATATTGAGTGACTCTTGCACAATGAGGTTTATAGTGAAAGTTTTCCTTGTTTATGACCTGATTGATATTTGAGCAAACCTGATCTACCTGTACTTCTCTCACTGGGGTTTGAACTAACAAAGGCTTCCTTGTTGGACACTCCACCCTCTGGATCAACTTTACTAGGTTGGTGGAAATGAAAGAGTGCAAAGCACTAGGGTCAAGCAGAATAAAAACATGTACTGAGTCCACTTGAATATAGCCACCCACCACTTTGGTAGCTCCTTGAATGTTATTCATATCTACATTGCTCAATCTTCCATTGACATAGCTTCATTGCACCTTATTTCCATGAGGAGGCTTCTTATGACTTTTAATTTTTTGCTTTCATCATTGTGGACTCTGAGTTAGTTCACTCCCAACATGCTCTTCAACATTGTTGTTTTGATAGTACTCAACTTTATCATACTCATAACATCCTCCGAAGGCAAGATCTCATTCACTTCCCACATATCAGTGAGAGGTGTCATATCAGGCTTTTGAAGCATGGGACACTATGCTTCCTGTCATCAAGTGACCAATATCAGTAACACGAGCAAGGATAGATGATCATAATCATTGGGTATCTCAAGAGACAACTCTCACTTCAAGATAAATTGAAATTGCATCATCTTGTGATATCAAGGTACGACACCCTTTAGATGATATTGATTGGGGGACACTAGGGACTAGTTTTCATAACTTTTTAGGCGCTACCCATTGTATAATTTTTTTAAATTGGCTTTATGAGTCTCTTAATCCAAGATTGGTTCCATCACTAAGTTCCAACTATTAGTACCTTTATCACAGTTGAGTTGCTTCACTCTCACATCCTACATATAACTTCATAGAATTTGGTGTCATCTGATCCTCATAAGCATAACTCTCAATCTATTAGTATCAGCCATGACATATACCTCAATTGGTATTCTCCAAGTGGGATGATATCTTGAAACAAAACCAAACATACCAAACACTTGATGTCCTTGCAGATGATCCAACATTAACCAATACTTCTCCTTGTAACTCCTTTCACTAGGCTACCCCCTTAAGAAAAATTCAACTAGGGGACACAAGAAGGGTAGCTTGCACCTTTTCCCAGCCAAGTTAACTAGCATTGAGAACTTCTGATATCCCAAAGAACTTTTGTGCAAGAGAATAAACAAATATCCTGAAATTTCCTTGCGATGTGAAAAACACTAGCGCAGTAAAACATGCATAAATCTTATTCTGTTAATCCAATAGAGCTGTGGCCTATACCATTAGAAAACTTATGAAATTCCCTACAACTTTTATACAGAAGACTTCCTTAGGTTCTGTTTTTAAGCTTAAGTAAAACAGCCAAACATAATATCCATCCTGACAATGTCTCAACACAGATGCAGTAAATTGCAGAAGCCATAACTTGACCTACTTAAATCATATGGTGACGACCCTTAAATTGTTAAAAACCTTATGAAATCCTCTATAACTTTCATATACAACTTTTTCCCAGATTCTGACATTAAGTTGACTGAATATAGGAAATACCAGATCTGTCCAGACTTTTAAACAAAATAGAAACATCCAATTGTAAATGTCATATCTCAGGTTCTACTTATCTGATAAAGATCTAGCTTATACAGTTGCAAAGCGTAGCCAATTTTCTAAAAATTTGCTATAGAACACATTTCAAAATTCTATAATTACATTTGCCTAAAACAGTAAACAACCGAAACTGGTCCAGGTTCTTGACCTCACAATTGTATTATCTTGTGATTTTCATAACTCCAATACCAAAACAGCTATGGGAGTGATTCTTGAGGTCAGAGAAATATCGTGGAGTCTACTATCATCCAGAATTTTATTATGATTTTTGGTTATCCAAGAACAGAGACATAAACTGATAAAGACAGGATACTATAGAAAGGCAGGAATAAGATAACAAGGGAAAACCAAAACCGAACTATTTGTTTCATTAATTCTTCTAACTTAGACCTATAAACTAAACAAATTTGTGAAGAAACCCACAATATCATTACACTCATTACAAAGATCCAAACCAAGCATAATCATAAAGATAAACCAACTAATTATTAAAGGTTCACACATCAAACATTGACTCAACTTGCGATATTATAAGGGTAAAGATCCTAAAACTTCTATTTCAAAGATGCAAGAAGATGGTAAGACAAGCTTCTAAAAGCAAATAAAAGCAAGGATTGAGGGTGAGAAGAAGACTTTTAAAACAGCAACAAGGTGGAGATAAATAGGAAGAGAAGAGATATAGTATATGTAAAAATATCCAGGTTTATAGAATAAGGATTTCATGACAATTCCATTAAGACAATAAATTTCTAACTATGCTTGTGTCCTAAGTCAGCATTGCTCTAATACCACTTTGTAATACCTGAATTTAAGGACAAAACCAGATATACACCATATATGAGTCTTAGAAGTCAAATCTCACATATAGCTATAAATAAAGGGTAATATCAAAAGACAATGCATAAATTATATAACATATATAATAAATCAAAGTTAACCTTAGGCAGAAAACAACAAAACGTACTCTAAACTTCGAGTATTAACTTTACTATACATGATCCAAATTGACTGGTTGATCACAAGCCTAAACTCCTCCTCAGGTGTGGGGGAAATAGCAATAGTGAGTCCATGTCGAACTCCACAAGTATAACAACAAGATTGTATAGATCCCACAATCTTATGATCAATGTGACATAAATAATTGTAATTACCAATTTTCTGGACAAAACCAGATATGCGCCGTATGTGAGTCTTAGAAGTCAAATCTCACATATAGCTGCAAATAAGGGGTAATATCAATGAACAATGCATAAATTATATAACATACATAATAAATCAGGGATAACCTTAAGCAGCATATAGCGGAAGTAACTCCAAACTTCGGGTATTAACTTTACTCTACAGGATCCAAACTGACTAGTTGATCACAAGCCTAATACTCCTGAGGCATGGGGGAAATAGCAAGAGTGAGTCCATGTAGAACTCCACAAGTAGAGCAATAAGATTGTATCCCATAATCTATGATCAATGTGACATGAATAATGTAAAGCATAAAACATTAAACAATGAACATAATAACATAACAAGATTCATCATCTTTAATGTAGATGTCCCCAAGGCTGCTCATGACCGCGAGCATGGCTAGTATATTAGTTTTAAACACTCTGCAGAGGTTTTACATCTTTACCCATGAGTCATGATTTATCCATTCGCCCGAGGTTGAAAGTCTCTTAACCCCCTTCCTTGGGAGGTCGGCAGGGATCACTATAAAGCCTTTCAAAAGTTTGTCTAACAAGTTAGGCCCACAAGGTTTCTAATTGGCGAGCAGATATAGAGCTCCCCTTCCAAATGGCACAATGACAAGCAACCTATGCATATAAGGACAGAGGCTCGCACTATACCCGTGTCGACAAGCCCCTCCAGCATCCTTACAGGTAACCTCTAACAAGCTAGAAACGGTCCTCATACTGAGCTAAAGCCAGAACCATTATAGCCCTCATGGTTGCACAGTTATCCCGGTTGATCACGTATAGATAAATCCTCAAGTTGCTAAAAAGTTATTTTATCGTTTGATGCTTAAACATTAATCAAGTCACGAGATCATGGTCACAGAAAGAAAACCTAATGCTATACTTGCCTTAACCCAAGTTCCTGTGCTGCTCTTGTTGATTCTGCTAGTCTTGCTGGTCATCAAGGACTAATCTTGATCACTAAAGCACTCTTTATCACCCACGAACTGCTCACCGCCAATACTCGATCATCGAACATCAACACACAAACAATTGAGACCACACATACACAGCAAACAAAGCTACCATTAGAACAATACACCAAATATATCAAAAAAACAAACCAAAAGATTTTAAAGATGTCCTACACGCTGCTACGAACACATAGGCTCAATGATCCCGCTAATCGAAGCTACGGTTTGAAAGAAACAACTACCGAGACTTTTATATTACATAAAGGAAAAGGCCTATGCACTTTATTTATTTTAATTGAACAAGACCACATAAAAAGTTATTTAGATCAGATTAGGTAAAACATAATTTAATTTAAAAAATGGCTAAACCTACTCATATTTTGTTTATACACAATATCATATAGTTTGAATAGGTAAAGCTTTATTTTTGCAAAAGAAAAAGTATATGTGAAAGCAACTAATTGAGATTATCACATATGCAACATGTTAAAACTAAACAAACTTATAACTTAGGAACACATTTTTATATGCAACCTGTCATAATGATATTTTATTTACAAATTACTGCGGTATAAAACTTATATGGCTTTTTATCATAATTCCAATTACATAAACGTTAATCCTTATAGCATTTAAATTAATTAAAAAAATTCATAAACATGTGACATGATAAACATTATTATTAATGCATAGATTATGTCGTTATGAGTCCAACACAACTTGAACAGATACGAGCAGAGTTAAAACAAAGAAAATAAGGCCTAAACATGCTACTGTATTTCTATTATATTTTTGGATTTATTTTTCTAAAAAAAACGGTAATAATACTTGCTTGACGTCATGGTAACATCAACATGATCTCATCAAGCTAACTAGGCATTGTAGCAGGGCATAGAGCAGCACACACGATGCACGGCCGGGTGGCTCTGCTACAGTGTTCACAGTGGTTAAGTAGAGGTGTCACGGGGCTAGCAGGCCTGGCTTGGGCTCGACGTGTACTCTCCGGTGAGCTCATGTGGGTAGTACACATAGAGAAATAGGAGGAGAGAAATTATTGACATTTACCTCCAAGCAAAACTCCAAGGAAACCCAATGCGATGGTAGCGACCTTGAGGCAGACTCGGCAATGGTCTAGGCACAACGGCAGGGCACGATGGTGACTATAGCTTTCTGTAAATGGCCGGCGGTGATTAGTTTGTCACGGAGAGGAATAAAGAGCAAGGAAAGGAGCCTGTATGCTTCGTCACTAGGACACGAAGCTCGGCCGAGGCTCGGCACGGATGATGGACAGCGACCTCCGGGATGGCGGCCGGACGCAACTCTGCTCGGCAAGATCTGAAGTCAAGGCGGCGGGTTGCTATACTGAGCAGAGCAGCTATAGATGGAAAATAAACGGATGTGGTAGGGCGGCTCCTGATTATATACAAATGCTAGGCTTGAGTTCACACTGTACCCCGTGAGAATTGGGATTTGGTGGTTTTTTTTTACAACAGACAAGAAAAATTGATTACCTGCAGCAAGAAGCTGCTATAATGGATACAAAGTTGAGGTCTACTTGAAGTAGAGCCTGAAACAATGGCTCCTTGGAAACAAAGTCCAAGTTGTCTCCAACTCGGGCACGGAAAAGAAACATACGACAAGCTTGGCCAGACACCCGGGCCGGTGGCCGAAGCAACAAGCCAATGGAACAGAGAAGGCTACGTTCGTTTTCCTTGGTTTATTTCTCAAAATTCAATTTTCCAAAGCCTATTGCAAATAGATTTTTAATCTTGTTTTGAGTTTTGAAACAAAACAATCAATACAAAATAAATGCAGCAGCATGTATGCATAACCAGGTCTCTAATTCTTATAGTTGATTTTAATCCCACCACAAATTCTTATTGCGCTAGATTTTCATGCACACATAAAAACATAAATATTTCATTTTCACCTAAATCAAGACATGTAAATTTTCGAGTGTTACAATAATGTAGTGCATTAAACAATAAATAATATTAAAACAACAATGAACATGGCTAGTATACTTGTTTAAAGACTCTGTAGAGGTCGTACATCTTTACCATGAGTGATGATTTACCCTTTCACCCGAGCTGATTAGCCTCTTAACCCACTACCAAGGAAGGTCGGCAGGCATCACTATGAAGCCTTTTGAAAGTTCGTCTAACAAGTTAGGGCTGCTAGGTTTCATTAGTCAGTCTATGTGATTCTACCACACAGGAATGCATGGTCTGCTATCCCCCATTTGCGCCACATTGGTAACCTCTGACAAGCTAGAAAAGGTCTTCATAATGAGCTAAAGCTAGAGCCATTATAGCCCTCATGGTTCCACTGTCAATCCCGAGTAACGCTTACACACAAATCCTTAAATTGCTAAAAGTCATTATTTATCATTTATTGCTTAAACATTAATCAAGTCACAATATCATGGTCACGAAAATAAAACTCAAATGTTGTACTTGCCTTAATCCAAGCTTTCCTGCTAATCTTGATGATTCTATTGGTCGTCAAGGTACTGATCTTGATCACCGAAGTATTGCTCACTCACTATAATATATCACAAAGCATCAATGTTGACGGTTCTTAAGTATCAATTTTAATTATCAAATAAACAAGGGAAAGGACCAATATACAAACAACACCTAGAATTAGGGTTTGATCTAATAGAATTCCATGAGTTTTGTTGTTTATCTATTTCTGCAGGGGGTTATCAGAAAATAAGGAAGAAAGGCCCACATGTCGGGTTTACATAGAGATATTAACGTACCGCGCAATTTTGTATCATGTAGAAGACTCCAGAAGCCACGGGAACGAACGGGAGGCCGATCGGGCCCGGGGGCAGGGTGCCCGCCTCCCCCCTTGGGCGCCCGCCCACCTCTAGTGGCCAATCATGTTCAACCTCGCGGATTATGCTCCATCGACATAAAAGATCAAGGAGAACCGTTCAATCAATGTCGGTCTGATCTGACGGCCCAGATTCATTTGAAAAGACTATATAAGCAAGGCTCCCTGGCCCCTAGGAGACAAGAATCCAATTATTCATTAGCATATTTTCTAGAGAGGATTCAGAAAGAGGATCCTTAGGGTTCCCACCTCATCAGGCGTAGCATCCAATGTGAGAGTAGACTAGATCTACTAGATTGAGAGAGATAGAGTGGAGGTGTAGATCAGAGAAAGCCCGGCCTGTCGGTGTGTACTTCGAGGTTGTACCTGCGGGATCAAGTCTCCTAACCCGAGGCTTGCTCCTAGGATTCTTCAGTATTTTGACTTCTAAATTCTAGTAAGTTCTTGTTTTATTGTTCTTTGGTTTATGAGTTTACTTTGATCTCTTCGTGTAGAGTTTAGAGTAATCGTCTCTAGCGTAAACGTGGTGTTTGGGCTAAGATACTCACAGATATCCCCTGACTAGCTGGACCGTGGTAGTAGCGAGAACGTGACATTTCCGAGTTACCTTTGTAGCCCATATCCCGTTAGTAGGATCGATAGGGTTTATAGGTGCAGGTCGAACATCCTTTGTGGTGTCTGGATTCCGTGAGCTTCCCTAACAGAACAGTCGATCATCCTTACCAAGGTTAGAACGAGAGTGCAGTTGTAGCCTTCTCTATACATCACTCACATCGAGTCACATTCTTTGTAGCCTAAAGTTTAGTGGTAATAGACCAGGTTAGTCAGATGCACTCTTTCTCCTAGTGGTAAAAATATAAATACGATACTCTGGATAACATCCCGGGTGAAGTGCTCACCGATATCCGTGGGCTTGCGGATTAATTCTGATTGCGTTACCAAATATCAACAAGCATTTCTGGCGCCGTTGCCGGGGAGAAAGACGGTTTGCTGAGATAACCTTGAGTCTTACTTCTAGCTGGTATTTATACTTTTATCTTTTCTTATCTTTTTATATTCTTTATTTTCTTTACTCTTACCTTATGGCAAACCAAGATTCTAAATCGATCTATCAATTTGCAACACCTTCGAAAACTGACCTTTTACCATGGGAGTCATCACAACCTATCCAAACATCCCAGTATAGGTTAAGTTCTAGGTTGATTGCTATGATTCAAAACCTATCTTTTTTAGGAAAGGAAGACGAAAACCCTTACCTTCACATTAGAGATTTTGAGCAAACATGTGATTGTCTTCGCATTGAAGGCATTTCTGATAAAAATTTACGTTGGAAGCTTTTTCCTTTTTCTTTAAGGGGAGAAG
>Ga0182004_10003634_pt1 | contig 12295 bp, 8 predicted proteins | sample Sormic07211540_1_FD_120479 | JGI IMG/M metagenome (GOLD analysis project Ga0182004, IMG submission 120479) | Endophyte microbial communities from Sorghum bicolor roots, Mead, Nebraska, USA - 072115-40_1 MetaG | ecosystem: Host-associated > Plants > Roots > Unclassified | place: USA: Nebraska... | reverse complement strand
TTTTTTTTCTGATCTGTATTTATGTGCAGGTTAATGACAATTTATATCTATTTAAGGAACATTATGTTACAGCCCATTTGAGGATGTAAGAGGGTCACACAGAGAGCAAGAAGGAGAACATGTGGGGGTACAATGGAAGCCACCAAGGAAGGATCAGTGCAGAAAGGTCAGGGACAAGAGGGCAACGACGCCAGCCCACAAGAGGCCGTTCGCCGTGTTGGAGCTGAACGCCGATGAGGTGTTGTCAGCCGCCTTTGGTGCCGGCGCGTCGGCGGTGATCACAGCTTTAACCGGAGGCAGCGGCGGGTCCACTACGTCAGTGGGTTGGAGCAACGGTGCCGGCGCTCCCGCCGGAGCCAACATCCCGGGGGCTGCCAGGTTGACCAGAGCGCCAGGTTGTGCAGGCAGGATCGAGTAGCTCAGGTTCAGCTTCATGTCACTGCATGGACTCCCTGCAGTTCATACATAGTAATTGCTCAAAGCTTTTTTGTCTGAAAACAAAAGGACATATACTTATTTGGTATAGCTGCATCATCTGAGATTTTTCGTGAGTGTTTCATATCATAGCTGGCTTGGCTATCATCAGGCTATATCAGATACTCACTGAAGTAGGAAGCTGCAGTGGCAGGGTAGTCCGTGACGATCCCATCGGCCACCACCGAATAAGCGTAGGTAGCGACCTCGATCGTCGGGTCAGCGAAGAAGTCGAAGCCGAGGTTCATGAACTCGTTCTTGAGCACGCCAACAAACACGGTGAGGTTGGCGGCCTGTAGGCTGCCGACCGTGTCGGTGAAGTGCGTCATGAAGTAGCCGGTGATCTGCGCAACCGAGTTCCGGTTGATCCTCACCGTGTCCGCGAACTTCTTGATGTCATCCAGCGACGGCTTGGAGGCGCCGCTGATCTTGGCCTCGATGTTGAGCACCCTCCTGAATGTCTTGAACTTCTTGAACGCCTCCAGCACCGACGAGTCGTCGGACTGGACGAACACCTGCTGCTTGGTCTCCTTGTCGTAGCCCGCCTTGGTCAGCGCGCTAGACACCGCCTCCACAATGCCGATCCCTCTCTTGGCGAGGTATGCAGCATGCTGCATGTGTGCATCGGCACAAGAATGCTTGCATTGATCGATATATATATGTATATATTTTTCTGAACAGACAGACAGAAAAAAGAAACAAACGACCGTAACTAGGAGGAACTGAATGCTTATTTCTTACCTCTATTTCGATCAGTATACCGGTGATGTTGCTGGCCTTGGCCAAGTCTAAGAAATGGGGCAAAGTCATCAACTTGCCGGCATTCTTTGCTAGAGGATTTCTTTGCATGCCTGCCTGAGCAAACGGAGAGACGAGGGCGGCTGCTCAGATCAAGAGGGGGGGAATGGTTGTCAGTGCATGAGCAAATATGACATGACATTGTAGGGGGGAAAACTATGAACAAGCAAACAGATGTTCTTCACATACGCCTCAAGGTTGCAATCTCACTCCATGACAGATCGAACGAGAAAATGCCAGACTTGTTCTGGATCTCATGGACAGTAGAGGCTTTGGACGCAAAAGCGGTGGCCGCGGTCGTGGAGCTGGAGATATCAGCGGAGTGCATGCAGAAGGCCGTTCCGTCTTTTGACATCTGAACCGTGCAATCGATGATGTCAGCGGCATCTTTGATCGCCTCCTGGTAGGCAAGATCTGTGCTGCCGGCGAACATGCCGCTCGCGCCGTTGTGGGTGATGATCAGCGGCCTGCTTTTTCCAGGAGGTGGTAGAGGATTGCCCTTGGAATGAGCCATGCAAGCTGGGGAAAAAAAGCAAAAACCCTTGAGACTTTAAAAGGAGGAAAACTGGAAAAGATGGTAAGCTGCTACGGAGTAGCACATAATGTGCAGGTTTCTATCATGAATTCATGATGGACAACAGTTTTTAGCTCTTTCCAGTTCCAACATTGAATACAATTCTTACCAACAGCCCCTGATGCGGTGACCGGGAAGTCCGTAAGCACACCGTCAACAGAGAAGTCTGGATTGTCTATGAACTGCAAGTACTCTGCAGAGGGATCATAGCTGTAGTTGTAACTCAAGACGATATCATTGGCAAATCCGGATGCATACACTTCCAGCCCGATGGCATGAGCATCTTTGACCAAACTGGTGGGCGATGGCGCCAAGTACTGATCCTTTTCTACTGGCCAGATGTATGTCTTGGGCACAAGAATCCCAACTGCGAATTCCTTGATGGATTTTAGATCTTTCAGAAGTTCCCCATATGTTTTCTTGGTTGAAGGCTCCTCAATGTCTTCATTGAGTAACCGGAAGATGAGCTTTGTCTTGGCTTTCTTGAGCTTCCCACCCAAGCTTTTCAAGAATTCAATCTCCGGCGAGGAGATGTAAGAGAGGGTATCTTTTGGTAGTTCTAATATATAATCTTCACTACTTAATTTGTGCTCCAAAAAGAATGAATTGTACTGCGAAAGTGAACAAGTCGTGTTACAAGTTAGATGCATAACATGTTGAAATAAGAAGAGGGAAGGCTCGTGGATTGACTGGAATCACATTTACCTGTACATTAAGCCATATTTGAGGGGGGTGGAGTTCAACAACTTCATCAAGCGGGTACATCCGCAAGGAGCCATCAAATGTGCTTGGGCGCGAAAAGATGTTCTGTATCACTGAGGGATTACCAAAGCAAAGCATGTCAAGCCAGTACAATTCTGACAGGAAACTAATACTTCAAAATGGTTAGTTCCACCTTAATTTTCTCCCCCCTCCCCTTTTTTTTGCAAAAGCGTCATCCATATGGAGCAGAAATCGAACACTGAATGTTCAGTTAGGAAGTAATCAGAGGGTTCTTTTCTGCTTACATGAGACGTTCTGCGCCAGCTGTTCTGCGGTGAAATCTAGAGAGAACCAGCCACGGACATCTTCTCCGTGCAGCTTGTATGTCCTTTCCATCTTGGGGAAGATCTCAGAGACAGTCGTCGAGTTATCAAGGGTCAACCCTGTTTTGCAGAAGCCTATACGGTCGCTTGACAATTGTAGATCACATAACAGAACGACATCAGGCAAGCAGGCAGTCAAGGCAAACTGGTAGGCAAACTGGCTCGAGTCAGGAAACAAGCCAGAGAATCCTCCTCGAGCTATGACTAGAGGGGGAAGACCTGTAGGATGATAGCAATAGCATTAGCAGCTAAGCAGCATGGCATTGCAATTGTACAAACAGAACACTTGAAACTTGATAAATGACAGAGCAGACACTGCAATAGAAAAATCAGCAAATCTCTGGCAAATGCTGATTGATTGAATCCTGAGCAAACAACAAGAAAAAAAATGTAAAAAATACAATACCGCTCAGAGTCAGCCATTTTGGCCCTGCTGGAGGTTTCAAAGCAGCACTGGCTCCTTGAAGCAGTAAGAGGATCAAAAACATGTGAGGATAGCTTGCTCCCATTTGGTCAGGAGGAGCACCCTACATTACAGCGCAATTCTGTGAGCTCCTGAAAAATGCAGTAACAAGTAATCTGCTACTTTCTCTTTTGAGAGGAAAGAGAATCGTCAGGTACTTCAGGAATCCAGACAATAACTGGAAACAATAACATGCATTCATAAACAAAAAATGTAAGCCGTGGAAAAGAATTAAAAAAAATCGGAGAAGTCTACTAACGTTCAATGAACATGATTAATCGGTTAAGGGGAGCGGTGACCTTGCACCACACATGAAATTTCAGACAAATCCAAGCAAAAGTTGAAACACAAAGATTTCAGGAGAGAAACGTACCTCACATGAAACTCCAAGAAGAAAATTGAGAGAAGCTGTTCTCCGGCCCCACCGAGGCTAAGGTCCGCAGGCACACTATATCAGATTGTGGAGAGGAGACAAAGGAGGAGGTTTGCAGACAAAGAAAAACCTCCTAAAATTAGATGGCTCCTGAATGATGGCCACCATTCAGCAACAGGCTTAATTTAGAGCTCCAACTCACAAAAATAACTTGTTACACATGCTCCTTTTCCCAAAGGGGAAAATGAGAGGCGTGGTACATCACGTACTGCATCCATCTGGCAGTTTTCATTGGGAGGGCGCAATTTTTGACGCTTGAAACACAACTAGTCATTGCTTTTACTGTTGTAATCGATCACATGTCCTTGTAACAGCCTTCTTAAATGCTTGTTGAACATATCAGGCATTAAGAACAGCACAACTCCCACATTTTTTTAAGAATTTTTTGTAACAGCCCTCTTAAGAAAGAAAGCATATGGCAGTTTTTCCTGTCTGTATATTTCACAAATTTCTACAAAATGCTGCAAAGCATAGTGATTTAAAAAAAAGTTCAACAGCATAGTATTGGTCACCTAAGCCAATAATCACACACGAAATAGTAACGCGGTGAACTTATTGGAATTTATAGAGTACATCCATATATTACAACTCAACACACACTTGAAACAGAGATCTAGTTTTACACTCAGGTCCAAATTGCATTTGCCCTATTTCCTGGCAGCATTTAAGATCTTCAAGTTAGACACCATTGAGAGTAATCACAATTTTGCGAGGACTGGCATGGTCACGATGTTCGCACAGCCATATGCCCTGAAACAGAACCCAAATAAGATGTGGCAACTTGAACACATGCAGTTTGTTATACTATCAGATGGCTCCTAAAGCTCACACCGTTTGCCAGGTGTTACCTAATCATGGTATTACCATTGCAAATTGAGATACATGAACTAAGCTTGAATATCAGATATTCAATTGTGAGAAGGGATATATGTTTCCCTCACCTGCCAAGTGCCCATATTGAGACGTCCATCAGTTATAGGAATCCTGCATAGAGCAAGATGCAAACAGTTAAAAACTTCTACACAGTAGAAGAATAACATAATGGAGGGAGAAAGTGAGGAATCGCGTACGTTAAGGCACAACCAAACATAGAAGATTTAATATGTGCTGGCATGTCATCAGGTCCTGTAATTAGAACAGAACTCTCACTGTATTATCACAAAGAAAGCAATACAGTTTTCATAACCAATCACCCATAAGAGTAGTTTATGAGTACACTACCCAAAAGCTCAGTGATTTTTTGCAAAAATTAACACCATTGAGACTTAACTAACCTTCCATAGTGTGTCTCCAAGGAGCATTGTGGCCCTGAAAATGATGGCATAAGGAAGCAGCATTTCAATTGTACCATTTAAAAGAGAATAGAAAATTTAGGCCACTAACCTCTGGAACAATTCTGTTAAGAAAAGTTTCAGTGTCAGCCTGCACATCTGAGTCATAGTTCTCGTTGATGGTCAGCGATGCGCTTGTGTGCTGCACTGCAAAACGAAAATAATTCATTTTATAACACTAAAATGCAAGGAATAGTTCTTATCTACATGCTTGTCAGCTCATGAACATGCATTTCAATGGTGACAAAAATAAAGAATATATAGGCCGCGACCTTTACTATGAATTAGGCAAACTGCTTGCGCCGTTGTACGGCTACAATGAATTATTTATTTTTCAGAACATGTAGAATCAATACATATTGAACTTCTGTGCTAGTACTAGCATACCACAGATTCAATGAACTCTCTTCCAAAGGCATCCATGGCGTCAATGATCATGTCCAGTGACTGGAGGGACAAATTCCAGTGGATGTTTAGCAAATTGCAGCAAAGAAGGCTAAAAGGGCATTCAAAAGAGAGGTGGAAGAGAGTTTCTTCACTGGAGGTATTGCACAGAACACAATTGTAGTCATCTAGATGCCTATTCTTTCTTCTGAGAAAATTTCTTGAGTTCAGAGAACCCAAAAGAAGAATTTCTATTTACTTAGAGCACTTGATCTCCAAAACCAAGAAGAAGCCATGGCACAGTTTCAGCTTACTACACAGAATCAATTTCCATCCGCTAAATGCCATCAACACGCGGCTTAAACATGTCAACAGTTCATAAGCCACACTAAGACCCCTGAAGTTCTGCTGTTTGACCGAATAAGCCGAGTGATTTTACTAAAAGGTGCCTTGAGGCTGCCAAATTTCGATGCAGCAAGTGAAGTTCAGTTCAGTAAATTTCCATCAATTCTATCCCTCACCCACCCTGTCAGATTCTACAGAAAACTATCTGTAATTCTACAACTTAACAGCAACTTACGACATGTCGGCATGTAAGCAAGAACGAACCTACATGGAAATGTCTAGAAACGCATGATAATAAGTAGGTAATATGTGTCAACATACGGAAGAAATGCGCGAGACCGCACTTGAACCCGGCCAGGTCGCCCTCGATCTCCCTCAGAATCTGCAGCGCAACCCGGAGGAACATAAGATAAGGGAATCTCAGTACCAAGGCCACGAAGTGCGAGTACGAGAGACCGCGGGTGAGAGTTGAGAGAGCACGGATGGGACCTTGGGGGTGATGAGGTGGCAGCCCCGCCGATGCGCGGGGATAACGACGGTCTTCTGGGCCCACTTTGCGGCCATGGAGCGGGGCGCGATGAGGTAGGGGGCGGCGCCGGGACCGGGCGGCGCCCGTGCTGCGGCGGTGCTGGTTTTTGTTGCCTGGTTGCCTGATTGGGAGCGCTCGCGGCGGCACGGGGAGACGCAGCAGGAGCTTGAGGTGGCGACTGGCGAGGTGGGGGCGGCGTGGGCTTTGTGGTTGCGAAGGAGCACGGCGATACGGATTCGCGGCCGTCAGATGGAAGGAGATGAACGCGGCGCGTGGATCGCCTGTGGTGACCATGATAGTAGGTTCGCTAAAACAATTTAGCCTTTGTTTATTCAGCTTAATGAGAAATTATAGAAAGTATGGTAAGAGCAACTTCGAAAAAGTCTCTCTATTTGTCCTAATCGCTAGGAATAGAGATTTTGATAAAAAAACTAGTCTTTAACAACTTTTCTAAATGGTCATCCAAATATAATTATCTTGTATTTGAGATTTTTCGCTAGCCAAAAATAGAAGACCAGAATGACTCTCTAGAGTGCGCATGAGGTATAGAAAAAATGTTGGAGAGTGAAAAGATATAGGAAGTGATTTTTATACAAATAACTCCCCAATAATTTAAGAGTGAAATTTAGAAAGGCTCTTACGTTCCGGATTATCCGCTAGTTATAGATAGAAACGAGAATGATAGCTCTACAGAGTGCAAGTAAGATATAAAATTCTACTTAAAGATATGAAAAATAATTTTTATAGAAATAGCTCTCCAGGTAATGATTTTGAGAGCAAGTTTTAAAAAGACTCTTGGAGATATTCTAATTAAAGCTTACCCAATAAGTGTTGTGAAACATTTGAATAGCAGTACACATTCTAGCCTTAAACTAGTTTTGACAATAAAACTAGATATTTGACAAACATTATTCAATCATGGAGCAACTAGGCTTAAAAGATTCGTCTCGTGATTTTACAGGTAAACTGTGCAATTAGTTATCTTTTTTATCTATATTTAATGTTACATGCATGTGCCGCAAGATTCGATGTGATGGAGAATCTTGTAAAGTTTTGAGTTTTTAAGTGTATCTAAACAAGGCCTAAGCTGATGAGCCTTTTAGCTAGTTTGTCGGCTATCTTGTTGGATTACCTTGAAATCTTGCAGTTGCATTTTGATTCAATGTATTTGAGCAAATTTCAGCAACCAAAGGCTTTGAATCTCCAGTGGGCTGGTTTTTGCAAAGGTTGGCAATCAGAAAGAAATGCGCAACAACTATGGGAAGCTCATCTAGTTAGTTTTCTTGGGTCCATCCAAATATGTTCAAGCACTCAATTATTACGGTAGTTTCATCAATCTTAAGATCTATCCAGGAGTATCCTGCTCAAGAAGAATTGAAGAAGGGAACAAAAAAACTCGACGATGAAGACGATGGAGAGTTTCACAGCATTTGCCGCAATCCAATGATCAGGGATACCTCTGTATATAGTTTGTCTGTCTTCCGGTTTAAATGTGTGGGATGTTTTGTTCCCTAACGATTAGGGACACATGTGCTACTCCACTATTTTTTGTCTACGTGCACAATCTATTTGAAATACTGGATGTTTTTCGTATGTTCTGATTTTTCTTTTGTGAAACTGAATTGATTGTGAAGTTCCTATGTTCCAATCATGCCTCAGTAGGTTTGAAACACATTATCAAATTTCTATTGAGCATAGGTTAAGGGGGAGTTTGGTTGGGGTTGTTAATGTTTAACAGGTACTGTAGCATTTTTGTTTTATTTCACAATTAGTGTCCAATCATAGATTAATTAGGCTCAAAAAATTCGTCTCACAAATTACTCTCTAGTTTCATAAATAGTCCACATTTAGTATTTCATGCATATGTCCAAACATTCGATGTGACGGAAGGTAAAGTTTACCACCCGTAATGAATCCCGAGGAATGTGTTGTCATGAGTGGGGACGTGAGTAACAAGCCATTTGCAATTTTGTAACAGATAAATATAAGAGGGATTAGACGGACCCACCTTGGTTCCCTGCAGCTAAACAGTGGTCAAACAGTAGAGCAGCAACAATAGATGTTTTTTTAAGAATTACACGATACAATATAGATACACTTACAACATAAACATATTCACTTCTATAAATATAAGTATGCAAATCCTAAATTTTGCCTCATTTTACATCACATAAATTGGACTGTGTTAGGTCGACCTGAAAGCCTTGCAGCATATAACATCACATAAATCGGGCTATATTTAGCAAGGCTTTGATATGGCCTTAATTTGTGGCAGGCTGGATTAGGCCCAGTTACGTTAGCCCATGGCCATCGCGAAAATCACAAATTGAGAAAAGAAAAAGGGTGTGAGTGGGTGTTATGTGACACGGCATCGGAAGGGGATAGCATCGTCATCGCAAAATGCAGGCGCTCCTACTCCCCGCGCGGGCCGCGCCGCCGGCGATGCTTCGGCAGCGTGCGGTTTCCGGGTCCGCTTGTGCGTCGCAGGTCTGCCGCACCCTACTCAGCGCCTCCGGTTGCCTCAGCTGTGGGGTCCACGGAAGCGCTCGACGGCACCTCACAGTGGCGGTGGCGGCGGCCTCGTCCTCATCCTCGCCCTCGTCGGGACCGCTCTACCCGACGCCTCCACCCACCGAGCAGGAGGTGGAGCGGGTCAAGCTCGAGCAGGTGCTTTGCTAGTTCCTTTTCTTCCTTTGGCTATTGGTTCGAAGCCCCTGGCCGTGCTCTGTGGGTGGAGTAGGGTTTAGTGTGATAGTTTGAGTGAGGAATTTCGTGCTCTGGTGCTCTCTGGCAACCTTGGTAAGATTTTGAGGCTCCTTCGATCAAGAAATGTAGTTACTGTGGACTATGCAGATGGTTTCTTGTTCGAGGAAATGCACTTGGGCAGGATTTGTTTTGCGGCACTGGGTGAGATGTGTGTTATGTCGCTTATTAGGAATTGTTACAGCAGGGAGAAGGAACGGAAACAAATTTGTGGGGAGCTATTTAAGGGTAGATCTTTGTTGGTAGTTGATAATTCTTGATTTTTCACTGTAGCATCAGCTTGTTGTCAGATGGTTGATAGGCATGATTACTCTTGTCCAATTCTAAAAGCATCAACGAAGGCTTGCTTGCAGTTTAGTTCCATGTGCTTATTAGGATTTCTTAGTTCATGCTTAGGCCCTTATTAATACAAGAGGCATGAAAAAAATAGTTTTAACTCATATACCATTTAATCGAGGTATACATTTTGTGGAAGTTCTAGTACAATGAGCTGGTCAATCTCCAGTCTTTTTTGTTTGAAATCATGTTGCTTATTTGCATGGTGTCATTGTTAAATCGATCATGCGTTCCTTGCTCATCTCTAATGGCCTCACACATGTACAGTGATTCTGAAATATCGGTTTTTCTCTATTTATTTTGTATTGGCTAAATGGACAGGTTATGAAGAGACTAGAGAAAACAGCAAGGTATTTCAAGAATTTGGGTAGCTTTGGGTTCTGGTCCCAGTTGGTGTGCACAATTGTTTCTGCTGGGATTTTGGCATTCTCTACAGTTGTAACGGGGAAGGTGACAGCACCCTTTACATTCTATGCAACTGCTGCTGGTATTGCTGCTGCTTTTATCTCAGTCTTCTGGTCATTTGGTTACATCCGTCTCTCTGAAAGGCTTAGAAGAACATCAAAAGAACCTGCTAAGGTACCCCCTTTTCTCTACTGTGCACTGATTTTACATTGTTAGCTGCAATAACAGAACTATTCACATGAAAGAAGTTTTCCCAAAAGTCTTCGTAGACCTCTTTCCAGTGAAAAATCTCTGCACCTCTTTCCCACTGGCTTTGGCTCATCATTTTTTTTTACCTGCGTACTGCCATTCCCTGTGCTACTGAGCGATATTTACTCCCTCCATTCCAAATTATAAGTAGTTTTGGTATTTCTAGATTCTAGATATATGTCTAAGTGCACAGCAAAAGTTATGAATCTAGAAAAGCCAAAACATCTTATAATTTGGAACAGAGGGAATATCAATTATCATAGACAACTTCTAGCTGCTTTTCAACATATGTATTGTATAGTTAACTTTGTTAGCAATCTTGGTTAAGTTAGAAATTAAACTGTTTTTTGTTTGCATAATTTCATTAAGATACATATGAAATTATCAATTAATTGCTTTTCAGGCTCCTCCACGCGCTGATGTTGTTAAGAGCCTGAAAAATGGCATTGTGCTTAATATTCTCGGGATGGGTGCCGCTGTTCTCGGCATGCAAGCTACTGTTGGTGCTTTGGTAGCAAAAGCTCTCACCACCTCTGCAGTACCCTATTATGCTGCTGCTCCTGGCCAAAGCCCTGTCTTGGCTTTAGATGTTTTCCTAGTTCAGGTACTCGATTGTTTACTCCTATTACCATTTGGCATGAATCATCCTCTCATCAAAATTTGCACATGTAACAAGTCAAACAGTTCAAATTCTCTTGTTTTCAGCATACTTAATCAGCCTTTCTTGGATAAAGTAGCTTAATCAGCCTTGGCCTTTGGTTTTGGAGTACTGCACTTAACTTCATTTTTACCTGAAAATAGTCCTTCTGTAGAGTTTACAAAGTGTTTGCTTAGTGAAATCACATGTCTCATAAAAAGCATTTTGTCACTTTCTTGAGATCATTTTTGTCCTGGTAGATTCTTGTAGTAGTAGAACAACTCGACATAGCACTGTAGGAGTACATTGGAAAGGCGCCATGACTTCTAGGAATAACATCAAAATCAATGCAGCCTGCGACCTGACAATGCAAATAATTGTAGGACACTCCAAGATTAGAATCGTGCAGACATTTGCTACTCTTACTCAAGATCATTAATCATAGTAGTACCTTGCAGTTGCAGGGGACAGAGTTGCAGTTGAAGCTGTAATCTGCTACTCTACTACGGTACTAGTGTGTGGGTGGGTGTGGGGGGGGGGGGGGCAAAAAGAGAAAAATGTATGGTAGCTGTTCGTTTGTGCTGATCAATGATCATCGTAGTCTGTTACACATTAACGAGCCTTTAACATCAATGTACTATTGTACTACTTACTAACCTTTGTTATTTGTTAATCCTCACGTTTGAGTGAGCAGGCTTCAGCGAACACCATCCTGTCGCATTTCCTTGGGCTGGCGAGCACCCTGGAGCTGCTGCGCTCGGTGTCACTGCCTCCAGCGGAAGCTGCCCCGGCCCCTACCCCTGCACGGGCCTGAGCCATCATGGCCCGTGGCAGGTCAAGAAAGAACCCTCATCCCTTCGGCTCTACTAGACACTTGCTGTTCTTTGATTGTATGTACATCTTGCATCAATCTTACTGAAGCTTAGTGCTTACAGACACATCGCATGCCTTCCAGTTCAGCTGGAAACCAACATGTTCGCGTAATCCCCGCCGTGTGTGCGTGTGTGAGCTCTTGCATGAGCACTTGTATGTGCCGCATGTTTGCTGTTGCTGTGAGTGTTGTGACTACTGGCTCGCTCGTTCGTTCCTAATTATTGTACCCGCTTCTTCGCTGGTTTCAACACTCCCAAAAGTCTCAGGCTCTCATTCAGCAGTAGAACGGCGCGACGTATGCGAGTCCGAACAGTTTTTTCTGGTGGGCCTGGAGGATGACGAGCTCCACTGGGCATCGGCAGCTGGGTGCTGGGTGCTGGCCCCTCGTCGCTCCGGCGCGCACGGAGCGCCGCTCGTTATAGCCTCCGTGCCATGCCTGCCATAGTTATTAGGACCGGACCGGACCGGCGGTCCGACCAGTAAAAGACCGAACCAGAGACTATAACGGTTCGGTTCACTTCAAAGACCGCTTATGCAATTGGACCGCTAAAAACCGGACGAACCGGCCGGTTTCTTGTAGAACCGGCGAACCGGCCGGTTCCATTCAAACCGGAGC
>Ga0182004_10003633_pt1 | contig 12295 bp, 13 predicted proteins | sample Sormic07211540_1_FD_120479 | JGI IMG/M metagenome (GOLD analysis project Ga0182004, IMG submission 120479) | Endophyte microbial communities from Sorghum bicolor roots, Mead, Nebraska, USA - 072115-40_1 MetaG | ecosystem: Host-associated > Plants > Roots > Unclassified | place: USA: Nebraska... | reverse complement strand
TTGTTAGTTGAGGACTTTTATTTTATGATGTGGTTGTTTAATGTTCTAATTTTTAAATTAAGAAATTTGCTAGATGCTATTATTTATTGGCTAATAACTTATTATTTTTTGGTGAAGATATCACGTTAAGTGTTAATTATTAGTGTGAGAGCAACAACATGGAATGCAATGCAAGATTATTATCTATTGTCTATTCTTGTTCTGTACTAAATAAATTCTTCACAAACATATAATTCTCTATGTATGCACATGTTACTCGACTATAAAAATCCGTCTCTGATCCGTTTCCGCTCTATATCCGTACCAGTTTCGACTACCGAAAAAAACCGTATCCACATCCATATCCTTGTATTATCCGCTCCGCACCGAATCCGACAAAGAAAAGCGGATTAGTATATGGAAAAGGTATTATCCGCACCGATCCGATCCGTTTTCATCCCTAGAGGTCGCCGCCAGGGTTAGGGCGGCTGTTGCGGGAGATTTCCAGCCTGAGCACGTCAACGGCTTCCCTATGAGACCCGATCAGGGGTCGATCGACCTGTTAAGCTCCTTTCCTATTTACGGTTCCAATTCTCGATTTCCTTCGACCTTCTCTAAGACTTATTTTTGCTTGTGCAGGGATCGATTGATGCTCGATCTTCCAAGCCCCCGGTAAAGGAGGACGAGGTCGATCGCGACAAGCGGCGAGAGTCTGCAGAAAAGCAGAAGTCCGCGATGGACTTAAAAAAGAAGAAGGAAAAGAAGAAGAATCTCGAGCGCCAAGCGCTGGAGACACGCCGAGCGAAGTCCAGATAGAGGGGGGAGCCTGAGGAAGAGTCCCCCGATGAGGACGATGGCGGCGATGATGACGACGACTGCGATGACTTAGAGGGGATGGCGTCTCGTCTTGACAGGATCCTCGAGGGTCCGCCTCGGACCGACGTCGACGCCCCACGGATGGGAGCCCCAAAGCGGGGGCCAAGCGGCTCTCTCGAGAGGCAACAGAGGGGGTCATCCCCACGCCGCTCCCATGCTGATACCCCTCCCGCGCCTGCACAAGGTCGGACCATCCCGCGCCCCCAACCTCCCCCTGCATCAAAGGCGGGCGACCGGGCTAAGTCCCTGGCGACGGGGCCGTTGACCCGCGGCCGCGCCGCGGCTTCCAGCAAGGGGTAAGCAAGCCGCAGGAGCGCCAGCCCTGGCGCTCGCCAGGTGGGAGATGCCGAGCCGAGGTCTGAGCCCGTTCGTGAGGGGCCTGGAGCCTTGACGCGGGGCGGTTCGAGGCCCGCCGGTCGAGGTATTGGTAGGCGGGCCGTTCTCCCTATGGGGTAAGATTTTCGATGTTATGATTCTCATCTTCCTATGTCTTTGCGTTTTCTCTGGTAATGGCCTCTCTCATGCCCGTTCCTCTCTCCTCAGGTTGAAGCGGACGCTCGAACAGGCTTGGCCCTCGATGGCCAAAAGGCTTAAGGCGGGAGCGGCCTCCAAAGATTCAGGTTAGCGGTTCATTCCCGTCGTTATGGGAGTTGTGTTGTCTTTATGTTGATCGTCATGAGGACCGACTTTTTGTCTTTGAGTGCTTACAGGCTCCTCCGACCCTGGGCCGCCGACTGGTGCCGGGAGTGCCCCGCCTCGCCCATTAACGGGGGAGTCCACCCCGCCATCGCCGAAGCGGGTCGAGGCGCCTCGCCCCTAAGAGCAGGAGGGAGTCCTCGAGCCTCCCCGATCTGGGGTCGAGGGGGAACGCGAGCAGGAGACACGGCAGCAACTGCAGGAGGGGCAGGAGCAGCCGCAGCAGGAAGAAGGAGAGGAGGAGCGGTGGCCGGAAGGACCCCAGCTCAAGGAGCTGCTGGAGCAGGACCGGCAGCAGGAGCTGCGGGAGCTCCAGGAGCAGCAATAGCAGAGGAGCCAGTAGTTAGGGCAACTGCTCGAGCCGCCATCTCGCAGTCTGCCCCAGCAAGTGCCCCTAACGCCACAAGAGCCTGAACCCGGGGAGGAAGGTTTGCCGATCTATGTGCCGCCGACCCCGGCGTGGCTCCGTCCGGGAATGCCCGCTTCGATCCCCGCTGAGTCGGGGCGAGCGGACGACGTGGTGGCGCTTGCCTGTATGATGCGCACCCCCGTCGACCCTCAGTCAGAGATCAAGGGCATGATCTATGGCATCGACGGGATCGCTTCTGGATTCCTCCAGGAGCGTCAGTTGTGGGAGGACCGTATTCCCGCCGAGGAAGACAAAGCTGGGACGTCGGGCGGCGGTGGTGCCAGCGAAACGAGAACTTGGAAGACGGTGGATGACGACGGGCAGTTCCCCTCCCTCGTCGACCTGTTCTTGCGCCACGGGGGGTCACTCGAGACCGTCGAAGAGCTCATCCGGGGCGTCAAGGCGCGTGCTGACCAGGAGATGGAGAACTGGTGCCCTGACCGGATCCGCATTCGGGCCTCCACCGATCCGTCCGAGCTTAACATCTTTTTGGATGATTGGAAGGAGGCCGAAAAGTGGGAACACCTCGAGGAGCTTCGCCTCTGGATGAAGCACGTGGTGGGGCTCTTGTCCGACGTCATCCACAACGGGCTTGGTCCGGCCTTTTTTGTAAGTGTCTTTGGGATCTTAGTTGCTATAGGGCATTTTGGTTATGTATTCTTACTGTCTAACTGCTGGCTCGCAGGATCTGAAAGAGACCTCCCGTATCAAGTCGAGCTTCATCCACGCGACGAGAGGCGGCTGGGAGCAACTCCCCATTCTCAAGGACCAACTCCTGGAGTCGCAGGAGAAGCTCCTCAAGGCCTATAAGGAGCTTTTGGCACTTGAGGAGGAGTAGAAGGAGAGGGAGGCTGCTCTGGCTAAGGCTCGAGAGGCCTCGAGGAAGGCGGTGGAAGAGGCCGCGCTGCTGAGGGAACGGACCATGATGGTCGAGGAGGCTGCGTCCAAGGCCCGGGATGAGGCCTTGTCTTACAAGAATGCGGCTGCTGATCTGGACAAGGAGAAGGGCCTCCTCAAGACTGACCTTGCCTCCGCCCGAGAATCCTTCGAAAGGATGAAGGTGGAGTGCGTAAATGGCGAGATTGCCCGTAGTGCCGCGGTGGAGGCCAAAAAGAAGGCTCTTGAGGATCTCAAGGCGGAGCGGACTCGATCTTGCAGCCTCTCTGAAGACGTCGACCGTCTGAAGAGAGCACTGTTGGAGAAAGATGGAGCCATCGCACAGGCTGGCAAGGTGATCGAGGACCTGCGCGTCACCAACACCGAGCTGGTACTCTCCAACAAGGAGATCGAGAGGGCCAACACCAACTTGGTCAGCGAGAATACGACTCTGGAGGAGAGGATTCGTGGTATGTTTCTATTATCGAGTTTCCTTTCTGAGGTGTGCTTTGTGTTATCTAATTTCTCCATGTCGGTCCTTGTAGGGCTTAAAGATGAGCTCCTTGCCGCTCAAGTCGAGGCCCACTCCGCCAAGGCTCAGCTCGAGGGGGAGGTCGCTTTGAACCATCGGCTACGGACGACGATAAGTGATCTCTCAGCCTCTTGGGAGCTCGAACCTGTGGACGAGTCGAGGGAGGAGGCTCAAGGCGACGCACTAGTTGATCAGCTGTGCTACCTAGGCACAACGCTGAGGGATCGAGTGCAGGACGCTCTTCATATCGGAGTGAAGTAAGCGATGGCGGTAGTCTGCTCAGGCTTTTCATATGATATGGAGGTGGTGTCCCATGGTTTCGTCACCGACATCTCCAAGACTGATGCAGAGAACGAAGAGAGGCTCCACACTTTGATCGACGACACGGAGGTCCCTGGGGAGAGGTTGGCCAAGTTGTCCGAGCCAGAAGTACTTCCCCCCGAGACTAGCCCGGGCACGGACGATGGTGGTGAGGGCCGAGATGTAGATTGAGGCCTGTGAGCCTACTTTGAGTGCTAAGGCCCCTTGTATAGTACTTTTTACTGTGTCTTTAAGTGGTTTATAAGATTTCTAAATGTTTGTCTGTCTTTCCGCTCGAGGTTCCTTCGTTTTCTTTTATGCCTATGTCTGTATTCCCCATTTGATCTTTGGTTAAGGCAGCCTCGATTGCCTCGAGGGTGAGAAAGCGAGTAGAGTTACCATAGCCCGGGGGCGTAGGAGTTCTCAGGCTCGTTGTCTCTCGGCCCTCGAGGGGCTCAAGGTGCCTCTATTACTCGACCGTGAGAGGTTCACTAATTGGAAAGAAAAAATCGCTTGGTTTTTTCGTCACTTGGGGGGGCGCCCCCCTGCTAGCCCCCGAGGGGGTATCGACTATGATGGGTCATAGTTGGTACTCCCTTTTATCGTCGAAATTTTGACCAACGAAAAAAGTAAATTACTCGAGGGAAAGATCTTATCCATTCATGCGTTCATTCATAAGGTCTTGGTACAGAATGTACATGGGAACATAAAGCTTTGAAATTCTAGGGGTAGAATCGACGTAGCTGTTCGATGTTCCATGCGTTGGTGAAGACCGCCCCTTTTTCATCCACGAGCTTGTATGTCCCTGGCTTCAGGACCTCGGCCACTACTTATGGGCCTTCCCAGGGCGGAGTTAGCTTGTGGCGTCCTTGGTTGCTTTGCCGCCGCCGTAGGACAAGGTCGCCCACGTTCAGATCCCTTTTGCACACGTGCTTGTCGTGATAGCGTCGAAGCTTTTGCTGGTATCCGGCGGAGTTGAGGAGGGCCATGTATCGAGCCTCCTCGAGTTGGTCGACCGCATTCTCTTGAGTCTCCTCGTTTGATTGCTCGTTGTATGCTTTGAGTCGAGGGGACCCGTACTCGAGGTCCGTTGGGAGCACGGCCTCGAAGCCGTAGACCATGAAGAATGGGGTGTACTTTGTGGCCCTGCTCGGCATCATCCTTAGGCTCCATAGGACCGAAGAGAGCTCTTCGACCCATTTCTTGCCGAATTTCTTCAAGCGGTTGTAGATCCTCGGTTTGAGCCCCTACAAAATCATGTCGTTGGCACGCTCGACCTCGCCGTTAGTTCGAGGGTGGGCTACTGCAGACCAGTTCACACGGATGTGATGCCGATCGTAGAAGTCCAAGAACTTTTTGCCAGTGAACTGAGTGCCGTTGTCGGTGATGATGACTTTGGGAATCCCAAACCAGTGGATGATGTCGGTGAAGAAAAGGATGGCTTGCTCGGAGCGGATGTTTGTGATGGGTTGAGCCTCGATCCATTTGGAGAATTTGTCGATGGCCACCAGCAAATGGGTGTACCCCCCTGCTACCTTCTGCAGAGGCCCTACTAGGTCGAGTCCCCACACCGCAAACGGCCACGTGATGGGGATCATCTGGACGGCGTGGGCGGGAAGATGCGTCTATTTGGCATAAAATTGACACCCATGGCACGAGCGCACGAGCTCGATGGCGTCGGCTACAGCCGTTGGCCAGTAGAAGCCTTGTCGAAAAGCGTTCCCTACGAGGGTCCGTGGAGCAGCGTGGTGACCACAAGCCCCCGAGTGTAGATCCTCAAGGAGTTTTTGGCCTTCCTCTATGGTGATGCAGCGTTGTAAGATTCCTGTCGAGCTTCGTCGGTATAGCTCATTTCCTTCGCCGTAGATCACATATGACTTGGCCCGTCGAGAGATACGGCGGGCCTCAGATCGATCTTCTGGTAGCTCGCAACGAATTAGGCAGTCGAGGAACGGTGTGCGCCAGTCGAACGGTCGACTGGGCCGCTGTTCCACCTCCATTACCTCGGCTGCCTCTAGCAGCGCTTCGACGGTGTCGGTTTGCTAGGTGGGGGCGGCTTCGACGCCAGCCCCCAAGCCCAAGTCGATGGATGGCTCGTGTAGATCTCTCGAGAACGCGTCAGGTGGGACCGTGCCTCGAGTCAAGGCGATCTTGGCGAGTTTGTCGGCCTCCTCGTTGTAGCGTCGGGCGACGGGACGAGCTCGAGACCGTGGAACATGTCCTCGAGTCGACGTACCTCTTTGCAGTATGCCTCCATTTTCGGGTCGTGGCAGTTAGAGGCCTTCATCACTTGGTCGATGACAAGTTGGGAGTCGCCTCGGACGTCGAGGCGTCGGACTCCTAGCTCGATGGCGATCTTCAGACTGTTGACAAGGGCCTCGTACTCCGCGACGTTGTTGGATGCGGCAAAATGTATCCTGATGACATTCCTCATATGAACGCCTAGGGGCGAGATGAATAGCAGGCCAGCCCCAGCTCCCGTCTTCATGAGGGACCCGTTGAAATACATCGTCCACAGCTTTGCCTGAACTTGAGCCGGGGGGAGCTGGGAGTCCGTCCATTCCGCGATGAAATCCACCAGAGCTTGAGACTTGATGGCTTTACGAGGTGCATAAGTGAGGGTCTCACTCATGAGCTCGATCGACCACTTGGCGATTCTTCCCGTGGCCTCCCGACTTTGGATGATCTCACCCAAGGGGAAGGCTGAGACCACCGTGATAGGGTGGCCGAGGAAGTAATGTTGCAACTTGCGTCGGGCGAGGATCACGGCGTAGATTAGCTTCTGGATTTGCGGGTACCGCGCCTTGGTCTCCGAGAGTACCTCGCTGACGAAATAGACCGGCCTCTGGACTGGCAGCACATGCCCCTCCTCCTTCCTCTCGACCACCAAAGCTGCACTGATGACCTGGGTTGTCGAGGCAACGTACAGAAGCAGAGGTTCTGCGAGTCGAGGTGGGACTAGGACTGGTGCAGAGGTCAGCGTTTTCTTCAAGTTGTCGAGGGCTTCCTCGGCCTCGTGGGTCCAAGAGAAACGCTCGGCTTTCTTCAGGAGCCGATACAGCGGCAACGCGTTTTCTCCCAACCTCGAGATAGAACGACTCAGCGCCGCCAAACACCCCGTGACTTTCTGCACACCCTTGACGTCTCGGATTGGCCCCATTCTCGTGATGGCCGAGACTTTCTCGGGGTTGGCTTCGATGCCGCGTTGGGAAACTATGTAACCCAGGAGCATGCCTCGAGGCACGCCAAAAACGCACTTCTCGGGGTTGAGCTTGATTTTATTAGCACGTGAGCAGCTGAAAGCGATCTCGAGGTCCTGAATCAGGTCGCCACGTTGCTTTGACTTGACGACGATGTCGTCGACGTATGCCTCGACTGTCGACCCTATATGCTTGCCAAACACGTGGAGCATGCACCGCTGGTATGTAGCTCCCACGTTTCGAAGCCCGAATGGCATGGTCACATAACAGTACATCCCGAAAGGCGTGATGAAAGACGTCGCGAGCTAGTCAGACTCTTTCATTTTTATTTGATGGTAACAGGAATATGCAGCAAGGAAAGAAAGGGTTTCACATCCCGCGGTAGAATCAACGATTTGATCGATACATGGCAATGGAAAAGGAACTTTCGGAATGCTTTATTTAAATTTGTATAATCGACACACATCCTCATTTTCCCATTCTTTTTGTTAACTAGTACAGGGTTTGCTAACCAGTCGGGATGATGAACCTCATTGATGAATCCGGCCGTCAAAAGCTTGTGGATCTCCTCGCCAATGATCTTGCGCTTCTCTTCGTCGAAGCGACGCAGCCGTGGCTTCACTGGCTTGGAACCGGCTCGAATTTCCAAGGAGTGCTCGGCGACTTCCCTCGGTATGCTTGGCATGTCCGAAGGGCTCCATGTAAACACGTTGGCGTTTGCAAGGAGAAAGTCGACGAGCACAACTTCCTATTTGGGGTCGAGGTCGACGCTGATCGTCAGCACCTTGCCGTCGGAGTTGTCGGGGTTGAGCGGGATCTTCTTCGTTCCTTCCGCTGGCTCAAAGCTGCCCGCGTGACGTTTGGGCTCTGGATCCTCCGCGGACAGGGCCTTGAGCTTCGAGGCGAGCTCGGTAGACTTCTCAACAGCCTCCCTATATTCGACGCACTCGACGTCGCATTCGTACGCGTGCTCATAGGAGGAGCTGACGGTGATGACCCCCTTTGGCCCGGGCATCTTCAGCTTCAGGTAGGTGTAGTTGGGGATAGCCACGAACTTGGCGTAGCCCGGGCGCCCGATGATGGCATGGTATGTGCCTCTGAATCCCACCACCTCAAAGGTGAGGGTCTCCTTTCTGAAATTGGCCGCCGTGCCAATGCAGACCGGTAGGTCGATTCGACCTACCGGCAATGCCTTCTTTCCAGGCACGGCACCATGGAAACCACCGGCGCTTGGTTGGAGCTGCGCCCTGTTGATGCCGAGAAGGTCGAGTGTCTCGAGGTAGATGATGTTCAGGCTGCTTCCGCCATCCATCAACACCTTCGAGAGCCTGGTGTTGACGATGATGGGGTCGACGTCGAGCGGGTAGACGCCAGGGGCGACTACCTTGTCGGGGTGGTCGTCTCGATCGAAGGTGATGGGGGTGCTCGACCAGCTGAGGTACTGGGACACTGCCATCCTTGCCGCGAAGACCTCACGGCGGTCCCTCTTGCGTTGCCTTGTGGTCAGCTGCGTCGAGGGTCCACCGTAGATCATGTTGCAGTCGTGGATGGTAGGGAAACCTTCGTCGTCTTTGTCATCCCCCTTGTCGCCATTTTTCTCTTTCTTCTGGTCGTCCTTCTTGAAACCTAGACCGTCGAAGTGCTTCTTCAACATACGGCAGTCCTCGAGCTTATGGTTTGCCCCTCCCTTATGATAAGGGCAGGGCTCCTTTAGCATTTTGTCGAAGATAGCCCCCTCTGGGGTCCTCGAGGCCTCTTGTGTTCCATGGCGGCGACGAGATCGTCGTCGAGGGCTTCCCGCTAGAACGGTCGTGCTTTCTACTTCTTCTTGTTCTTCTTGGGTCCTCGACTGGGGCCCTCATCATCATCGGCGGGCGACCTGCCTTTTCCTTCTTCACAGCTGAAGAAGGCGCCGACCGCTTCTTCCCCAGCGGCGTAGTTCGCCACTACGTCCATCAGCTCGTCGACGGTCTGAGGGCGATTTCGCCCTAATTCTCGCACCAAATCTCGGCTGGTAGTGCCCGAGACAAAAGCCAGGATGACATCATGGTCTGGGATGTGTGGTAGCTCGGTGCGTTGCTTCGAGAATCGTCGAGCATACTCTCGAAGAGTTTCTCCTGACTTCTGCTTGCACTTGCTGAGGTCCCACGAGTTGCCGAGCCGTATGTAGGTCCCTTTAAAGTTTCCCTCGAACACCCTGACCAAATCAACCCAATCATGGATTTGGTTGGCTGGGAGTTCCTCGAGCCATCTGCGGGCGGTGTTTGAGAGAAAAAGTGGTAGCTGTCGGATGATGGACCGATCGTCCCCTCGAGCGCCACCCAGCTGACAGGCCAATCGGAACTCTGCCAACCATAGCTCGGGCTTGGTCTCGCCGTTGTATTTAGCGATGCTGGTCGGGGGTCGAAACGGGCTGGGCAGCGGCGTGCTGCGGATTGCTTTGCTGAACACCCGAGGGCCGGTGGTTCTGGGGCCATCCTGTCCTCATCGCTATTGTATCTCCCGCCGCGGTGGGCGCTGTAACCGCGCTCTTCTGCGTCCCCATACCGACGTCAATGATTCTCGTCGATGTCGCGTCTTGCGTCGTGTCGTCGTTGGTTGTCGACGGGGTGGTGGAGGACGAGCGCTGTCTTTTTCCCTCGAGGGGGTGGCTGCTGATGGACTGACACCTCTTTTTTGTTCTGGGCTGGCTCATCACTCTTTTCTGTGGCTGCTCCTCAATGTCGAGAGGCCGAGCTCTCGGCTTGCTGAACTGCCGCCACCTGAAGCAGAGTCTGCACCACATCTCGAATGCGCCGTGCTTGGGAGTTCGAGAGCTCGGGCATGTTACGCAACAACATTGTCACCGCCATGACGTTCTGGCCCGCTCGAGGGAAGCGGCTGACAGGTTGTTCCGGCTCCCCGTCCCCGACGATCTGTCGATGTACCTCTTCGTCAAGTTTTGTCTTGAGCTCTCGCAGCTGCGCGAGTTGCACGGCTCTATCTTCTTGTGGAGGGGGGTCGACCTGTCCGTCATTCCCAGGAGTCCTAGGGTCCTCTCTTGCTGTAGGGGCTCGACCACCAGCAACGGCGTCCTGTGTCTCGTCGGTTGTTTCTACCGCCCCGTCGATATGGAAGCATTCCCTAGTAGGGTCGCAGTTGTCGTTCTTAGAGCCGGAGTCCGGATCGGCGGCATAGAAGCATCCACGTCCTTCCTCTAGTAGCCGCTACCTGAGGGAGGTAATCGTGTATCGCCTAGGTCCTAGGCGGCGGAGGCCTCGTACCTACGAGAAGTCTGGCAGCTCGGACGACTATGGCCGTGCTCCATCGTCGCGTGGGAGGACCATTGGGCTTGCCACGTACGTCTGGGCGTTTGGACATATTGTCCTGGCGAGCGACGCTGCGCCGTTGTCCAGCCCGAACGGAAATGATCTTCTCGTGGCGAACAAACCATGTGGAAGCAGCGTCGTGGTGGGCGAGAGTGCGCAAGGCGCGCTGTCTCCCGTCGTCGTCGTGCGGTCTTCGTGGTGTCAGGCCGTCATGCCCGCGGTTTCAGGGCGCGGGACTGTCGACTCCTGCGTCACCTCCCGCCTGGCATGAACTGGCGAACGTGACCAGGCAGAGGGGCGATGGTGGCACGGTCCACGCCTTTTCTTGGGCGGGGAGGAGTGGTGGCGAGGCCGTCTGGGAGCTCTAAGTCGTGCTAGTGTGACGCGAGCTTCTCCCAGTCCTTTGACCGAGAGCAGGATCATGTCATAGCTGAAACCGGTAGACATGAACTCGAGGCTCCAGAACCAAATCACCGTGGAGCACGGAATCGGCGAAACATGCGTGGCCATCTGGAAAGAGACAGGAAATCGGTGAAAAACACGCAGGACCCCTACCTGGCGCGCCAACTATCGGTGTTTTCCCCCGGGGGGTCACACCAACGAGTAAAACTTGTGTGCGTGCTCCCTTTTCCAAATGGTGATGCAAAAAGACACAAAGATTTATCATGGTTCGGGCAAGAGAAGGCCCTACGTCCAGCAGGGGGGAGTGTTTGTATTATTTTGCACCTAAGTGCTTGTACAGGGGTGAGTACAAGCGTGGTATGAACTAAGGTGGAGTGAGGTTGCTCTACTACGTGTGACTTGTGTTGTATCGCCTGTCCCCTATCCGCTCCTGGACCTCCCCTTTTATAGTTCCAAGGAGAGGTCTAGGGTACATGTTTAGGCGACAGAGTAGGGGTCGATAGAGGTATGGTGCGCTGACCTACTCGAGGCCTCCGTACCGGCGTGGCCTCGAACCGTCTTGTCTTGGTACTTTGATGATGATTACGCATGCCCCTGAATCCTGCTCCTGTATGCCGTCTTGGACAGGTTGATCTGTTGCACGCTTGTACGTCGTGGCAGCAGCTACGTCAGAGCGGTTAGAGTGCTGTCAGTCGTCGCCCAATCTTTCTCCAGGAAGGAAACGTGCCTGCTCGAGGGTCTGGTGCCGTGTAACGCCTCGCCGGCCAGAGCGCTGACTTTGGGTGTCTCGAGGGGGCCTTGACTGGACGTTCCGACCCACTCCCTGCGCTCTGTCACGCCCTAGCTTGTTTGGTGGGGAAGGCTGCAAAAAGAATGACAGGACGGGTGCCGGTCTCCTATCACGCTTCCCGTGACTATCGGGTTAGGTAAGAACGCGGCAGGCGCATTAAATGCCCTGGTTCCCGTGCCCGCGTCAGGCGGCGGGCGGCGTCCTTGCGCTCGAGGTCTCCCGATTCGTATGAGCTTGTTTCCGTATTCGACGGTAGCCGGCGCTCGAGCCTTGGTCGATTCGCAAGACGCTCTTTCTGTGTTCGAGGCTACGGTCGTCGAGGACCGTGCGCATGACTGGGTAGGGCATCGAGTTGGAGGCCTTGACCTGCGTACGGATGTTCTCGATATGCACATCAGTTAGGGTACCCCTTACTGATATCCTCGACACAAGTGATCTAGATTGAACCATAATTTGACCCTCACATTGATTGACTTAATTCTCACTAAAATTTGAACCTTTGTGGTCATTGAGGACAAAGGGGGAGAGAAACAAAGATAAAGTCATAAAGGCAGAGAAAAGTGCTTAAGGGGGAGAGATAACTTTTGAAATTTGATTGAGCACACAAATAGGGGGAGCAAGCTCATGAACCATTTGTTGCATTTGAATGTGCACTAACATAATGAGATGTTGCATTGCAAGTTTAAATTCACTATTCTTGTTTGATTGGTGTTTGCTAGAAATAGAACATGAATGATGCTTTGAATTCTAGCATAGAGTTTTATTTTCTTGTGGTATCTAGACATATATTGTGATCTCACGAGATATCTTGAGTTTTTTATGTATGTCTAGCTACATTGGTGCTAAGGATGGTATATTGGCAACTCCGATTGGTATCACGCTTCAAAGGTCCATTCTATATACCTTAGCATCATTTTGGTAGTAATA
>Ga0182004_10003632_pt1 | contig 12298 bp, 9 predicted proteins | sample Sormic07211540_1_FD_120479 | JGI IMG/M metagenome (GOLD analysis project Ga0182004, IMG submission 120479) | Endophyte microbial communities from Sorghum bicolor roots, Mead, Nebraska, USA - 072115-40_1 MetaG | ecosystem: Host-associated > Plants > Roots > Unclassified | place: USA: Nebraska... | reverse complement strand
GCAAATCAAAATGCTCAGAGGTGGTTCAAGACCACACGATTCGTGGAAATAAACAATGGTCATGCTTTAAAAAATGTAAATCCGTGCTAGTACAATATTATTGATGCACGGCCAAATCTCAACGTAGTACTAGCACGTTCTCGACAAAAAAAAATGATTGGTTCCTTCATCGGAAGAACAAAAAAAATACTAAGATCGTGTCGTTAGTCCGTGCGATGTCGCATTATTATTAGTGGCTCATTATTTTTGTCAGAAGAGGTTCTCTACTCCGTACTTCTCCAGGTTGCGATTTTCTTCTGCTATCAGCTCAGCTGAACGCCGTGCGAGCTGAACACCGTGCGGCTATCTCTGGCTCTGTGGTCGCTCTCCTAATAAATAAGCCACACATCGATGATTTTGATGGAAATCTGAATTCTACCAAATTAAGGGCACTTATAGTGGAGAAAGTATGTTAGTTTCTATAAATATTAAAATTAAAAAACCAAGTATAAGTAAAAAAATGGGTCTTCATGGTTATCGATGGATAGGAAACTACTCATATCCTATTGAGAGAGAGCAAACATGATTTCTTTCACTACTGTCTTATACTATAGGAATTTTGTACTGACAGAAATAATTTATTGATACAATGTCTTATACTATGAAAATTGTTAATAATTTTATGAATTGGAAATGCCTTAAGACCATTTTCAATGGAGGTTTTATTTACCTAGTTTCGAACGTATCCTTATTTTGAAAATAGTGCATAAGAGTTTTATCTCTATGAAACTCTCTCTACTCAAAACTTTTGTCATCTCTCTCTTTATTAATATGGTGTCATATCAACATATTTAATGCTCATGTGATCTAAGAGTGAACTCGATGTTGCACATTCCAAATTTCCAATCCCTACCTCATTGATTTCTTCCTCACGGTCACGGCATGGCACAACGGGACGTTGCAAGGTCTTGTCCAAGCAATGCATTTATGCCCCCCACAACTCACAATCACAGCTCGTCAACTTAGGTTAGTCTCAATGGAGTTTTATTAGAGTTTTATAAACATTAAATATATTGATGTGACATTATATTAATGAAGAGAAATGATAAGAGTTTTACGAGGGTAGAGAGAGTTTCATGGGATGAAACTCTTATGTTCTATTTTCAAAATATTTGTATGTTAGAAAGTGGATCATGAAACTCTCACTGATCATGACCTTACATGGTGGAAGGCTGGAAGGTTACATGTACTCCCTCTATACCCATAAAAAAATCATTTTGACAAGATTTGGATCAAATATTGAGAATATAAATCATAAATACTTTCTAAGTTGTTGGTTTTAAAAATATAAAAATCATAAAAATATATATACACTAATTTTTAATAAATATTTTTTTATAAAAAATAAAAAGTTAAAGTTAAATTTTAAAGATCATGTCGTTGTTTTAAATGACTTTTTTTATGGGTTCAGAAGAAGTATCAAGTATGTAACTACCGACGGGAGCGATTCAGAACCTGGGCCACCAAGGACGCTCCGGGACTTCGGCCTGTACTGGGCCAGGTCAAGCGTCGCTGCAAGCACCCCCACCGCTACCGGCTACCGGCCCAATGGCCGTCTACTCGCACCTCTAAAGGCCCGTTGGCTTTCTCACCAATGACTGCCAGGAAAAGTTCCCGGCCATAATTCTACACATTATGTCTGTGGAATTCTCCGGCACCTCGCTCCGGCCACGTTAGCAGAGTTATTTTGGCCCGTTAGATCCTGTCTTCGATGGCCAGATCTCGTTTCAGCTCCTGTTTTGTTTTGTCGGCGCGTGGTGCTCAGCTTGGACCACTGTTTGCGGCTCCATCTTCGCGTCCCGTCGTCTCTCTCAGTTTTCTCCGTCTTTCTCTCTGGCTTCCACTCACCGCTTTATTCGCCTGCTCCCCACTTCGTCTTCCTTGTTTTGTCCGCCTGCGCCGCCTCGTGGCTGCCGGTGGTCCGGTGTGCGTCCCGTCGTCCGCGGCTCCTGTACCTGGTCCCGTGTGCCGTCCTCTACCGGCCTCGGCTGCGTTGGGTCGCAGCTGCTCGTCATCCTGTCTGCCTCCGCGCCGTTATTCTTCCCGGAGGGGTTGCCGGGGTGTCTTTTTCTACCGGATTCGACTGTTCCGGGACGCGCCTGTCCGCGGCCTCGTCTGCCTGCTTTCCTCTACGGTCGTTGGTCGCTGTGTCCGTCGTCTTGCCGGATTTCGGCGCTTCGGGTTCCAGCTGCCTGCGATTTCGGCTGCCTGCCGTCCGTCGCTGCCTCCTGGGTGGCCGTTGCTCGCCGTGCCTCCTCGTGTTCCTGCATTCTAGCGTCGCTCTGCTTCCGAGGTATTGTTTTCTTTTTTGTTTTTTCTGTTAGTGCCGCGAACGCGCGGGGTCTTTTTTTCCTGGCCGGATCTACTTTTGCCGTTTCCACACTGTGTCTTCGGCTGCCTATCGGCTGACCAGCTTTGTCATCCCCATTTTATTTAGTGCTATTTATTTATGCTACGAATGAATGCCTATAAATTAATGCTACTTCGTTTACATAATGCAAATTTGTGGGTAGTGTTGCAGAACGTACCGATTTACCTGCATGCTATACATACCTGTGTATGGAAACGACAGATTCGTATCTGCCTGTGTACCAAACAGATTTGTATTTAACATGCTGGAAATTCTTGATTTACTTGCTGCAAGTTTGTACATAGTTTCTGAACTACATGTTGGCCGCAAAAAAAAATCCTTACATTATGTGTTATTATCTTTTTGATCTGACAAACCTCATATTTTTTATGTTCCTATTGCCCTCTGTCTTCACATTATATATATGTTCTTTTTGTTTCTTCAGGAAAATCATATATTTCGTATTGCTGCCGTTCTTCCTTGTTGCTTTGCAGGGCCTGTGGTTTCAGTTACCGTTCGAGCTATTCCGTGTTCTTATTTCCAAAACTCCTACTACAGTGGAGGCGTACTTATTCTGCTTGCTTCCGTTTAGGTATGTTTTTTCGTTCCTTTACATTATGTACTACCTATTTGTTGTACTTTTGGTGCTTAATTATCGTTTCTATGCTCCTTAATTCTTTACCTGCTATACTATGTATCCTACGGTTTTACATTGTGTATCACCTAAATGTTGTACTTTTAGTGCTGGATTATCATTTTTATGTTCCTTATTTTTTTTACCTGTGATATCATATATCCTACGTTATGTTCTGACACTCCAGTTGCGTGCTTTTTTTGTTTTCCCTTGCCTTTTGTTTCCATTTATTTTATTAAATAAAAAAAAGATGAAGATAGCGAAGCATCAGCAGATGGTGTAGGCGATATCATGATGCCCGGCGGTGGATCTTTATTTTGCTCTATATATTTCCATTGCTTTGCCTCCTCTTCCTGTCATATTGCTCTATCTTTCTCCGCTTCAGTTTATTCCCCCATTTTTCGGTCAAATGTGTCCTGCTCGTAGAGTTTACACCCCGTCTTCTTGCCTTTTGTGTGTTACCTGTGGTTTTGGGGTAACTACATTTTACATAATCTTTGTTATTAACCTTGTTACTTTGTTCTCTCTTCTTGCCTAGATGTTTGTTGTTCGCATTTCTTATTTATCAATATTATATGTGGTTGCCCAGCGTTGTTGCCTTCCCTATGCTCACATTATACGCGAGATTACGCCTGACGGATATACCCTCTATGGTGTAGAGTTGCAATTACCATCATTATTTATCCATGATATGCCCCGTTCCCTTTTTTTTTGGTCCTCAACAGTCCTCGATTCCACTATTCTATATGAGGATGGTTCTACTGCTCCATACGAGGATGCTGCTTGCCAGGCACTTAGATGCTTGCAGTCAATATATTCATTCACAGTGGTCGACTATAGTTATAGTACCATGGTTACTCGGCAGCAACTTTTTAATCGCGTGTTCTCTGTTGCGAATAGGGGTGCACAGCTTGCACGTATGGTTGTTGCGATGTCACACAATGGTTCACCTACAGATCTACATGTACTGTGTTGTGCCGAGCGTGTGCTTGATGACCTTAATATTTTGATGAATCCTACTAGGCTTTAGGTGTAATCAGTTTTGCTCTATTCGTAAAAATCCCTTTTCTATTTTATTTCCTTTGTGTTGTGTATTTGCTTCCACTGCCTTTCTGGAACTTAACAGTTGTTTCTTCATTTTATTTTTATGACCTCTGATTTTCTGGCCGTGTTTTCCCTCATATTACGTGCAAAACGCATGGTTATGTTGGGTACAACACATATAAGATATGAATAGAACCATAAACATGTAGTAGATGATGGTGCCTAACCAGGAACATAACGCCCTCTATTTTCCTGAGTTGCCTACTAAGATTATGTCTGCTGTGTATGGCTTTCTTGTTCTTCGTATGTTTGTTTCATCTTCTATTGTGGGTCCCTTCGTCAGTAATGGAGAGAGGTTCTCAGGATGCGAAGACACATGCATGTATGTAATGATGCACAAATTCTTCTATGTTGAATGCTTGTTTCTATTATTTATCGTTTATTATTCCTGCTTATGTTTTATCTATTTTCTATGTTTGTTACATATATATACATATATATATGTGGCTTGGTGCTTGTCGTCCGCGATGAACGCATCGTTGTTATAGGCTTGCAGCCTCATGGTGCCATAAATTTGTTACCTGCATCTACTCAGGCACCTTGTATGTTATTCTTCTACACTTTTCCCTTTCTTCCTTTCTTTATTTGTTCATTCAAAGTTATTTCTGCTTCTCTGTTCTATTGGATCAGTTATCTCCAATATCACTGATAGTCCTGCACCTCAACGTGTTGTGACACGTCGTGGAAGGCAGAGGCTGTTTGGACATCAGCCTGCTGCAGCCACGCAAAATGCGCCAGTGCGGGTGTTGCCGCGCATTGGTAATCTAAATCTTTTACGCCATTATAGGCATTCTATTTTTTTGCTACCTGGTTATATTACACGCCTTTTAACCATTCAATCTGGTCGTTGTAACAGGCCAGTCCTCTTTGTATGCCGAAACCTCAGCCTGTCATGTGCCCACAGAGTTTTCTACTCAGTTTGACTCGGGTACCTCTCAATGTACCTACGTCTTCTTATATCATCCTTTGTACTCATCCTATTCTGTTCTTTTCTGGTACCCTCTCAAGTGTTCACTCCTGATCGACATGAAGTTAGCAGTCCTCAGGCTACTGAGTCTCGTTGTAGAAGGAAACGGAAGCTTGATCAGCGCTTCTTAGCACGTACAGGTGACATATCATGATGCACATTTTGACAGATTGCCGGTTTGTCCTCTTTGTTCTTATATCCTTTGGTCTCTACTTCCCATATTTATAGGAGTACAATCAGAATCTAATCATTCGATGAGCTGTGGTCATTTTGATCCTGTCTTCCTTGAAGCACTCAAAGGTACACCGTGTGTAAATCATTGACCCCTCTTCAACCTTATGCTTCTTGATTCTTTCTATGCTTGTTTTTAGCGATGCTATTCTAATACCGTTTCCAAAACACCACAGCATCATATCCTGGCAGATCATACTACGGTCCACCAGATTTCAAGTGCTTTCACTGTGCTGCAGTTTTCTGGTATCGTGAAAGGCTACGACCAAATATGCCCTGCCATGCATCTGATGTGGTTTATAACAATTGCTGCAAGCGTGGAAGGATTGTTATACCACCTTTTCAACCAAGACCAGAGCCGTTAGCTTCACTAGCCAGGTTTGATGGTGATGCAAGATCTAATAGATTCATGAAAAATATACGCCGGTACAATTGCCTCTTCGCTTTTACTTCCATGGGAGCAAACATAGATCGCTCACTGAATGATGGTCGTGGTCCTCCTGTATTCAAAATTTGTGGTCAGGTCCACCATCGTATAGGGTCTTTACTTCCGCTGGATGGTGAGCCTCCCAAATTCATACAGTTGTATGTGTATGACACATCAAATGAGATCAGCAATAGATTACATGCTCTCGATCCTTGTGATGCTTCTGGCGCCAACTTGGATGTCTCAGTGGTCCAAGCTCTTACACACATGATTGACCAGCATAATCCTTTGGCTAGGCAATTCCGTCATGCAAGAGATAGGTTGCATGAACATGGTGACGAGGAATTTATCATTAGAATTATTGGAGCTAGAGAAGGAGACCCAGTACAGTATAATCTTCCTACAGTTGATCAGCTTGCGATGCTTGTTGTTGGGGATTTCTCTCTTGATACATTTAAGCGTGATATAGTCATACAGTCGCATTCTGGTGAGCTAAAACAGATATCTGCTCTGCACCCTGCTTACATGGCTCTACAATACCCTCTCCTATTTCCATTTGGTGAGCGAGGATTCCAAGTTGGTGTTCTATATGATGGTGTGCAACCTATAGATACAAACGCACGTACAAAAATAACCCAGCAGGATTACTTCTGCTACATGCTACATTACAAACAAAACCAGCCAAACCCGTATCTGTGTTATGGTACTCTTTCAAGTCAAATCAAAGTAGATGCTCGAGCTGCTATTGAAGAGAGTAGGCTACAGTATATTGTTGAGCACCAGTCAGATATTCGGATGGTAACAATTCAAGGTATAGCAGATGCTGTCGATAAAGGATGTATACGGGGTAGTGAAATGGGCAAAATGACCGTACTTCCTGCCTCATTCACCGGCGGTCGGCGTTATATGCTACAAAATTATCATGATGCCATAGCTATCTGCAGAGAGTATGGTCCCCCCGACTTCTTTGTTACCTTCACGTGCAATCCTAAGTGGCCTGAAATTGTGGAGGGAACTCTAGAGGGAGGCCAACGGTCAACTGATAGATCTGACATTGTTGTTAGAATCTTCAACATGAAGCTTGAGGAGCTATTGCATGATATACGTAGTGGCTCTGCCTTCGGGACATGTACCGCAGGTATCTATACATGTCATTAGCTCAGTCCCCAACCTCCATTGCGACTACTTATACTTCTTTCGCATACGGTGTTCCCTCCTTTGTGCACACTCTTACAAAATTCTTAATCCTTATTATACCAACTCTTTGTGTTCTCTCCGTTGTGCAGTGTTACACACGGTTGAATTCCAAAAGCGTGGTTTGCCACATGCTCATATCATCCTATGGATTTCTGCTGACACAGTTAACCCTACGCCAACACTCATAGATTCTTTTGTCACGACAGAAATACCAGATCCAGCTATTGATCCCTTGGCATATGCTCTTGTTGCTGAACACATGGTGCATGGACCGTGCGGACGACAACATCCTACTTGCCCTTGCATGAAGAACAATAGGTGTTCAAAGTTCTTCCCAAAATCACATCAAGATGAAACATCTGTCGATGCAGATGGCTTTGCTATGTACCGACGCCGGAAAAATGACCTCTACATTGATAAAGGAGGCCAACGACTTGATAATACGTGGGTTGTTCCCTATAATCCACATCTACTTAAGAAATATCAGGCTCACATAAATGTTGAATGGTGCAATAAAACGATTTTCGTCAAGTATCTGTTCAAATATGTTACCAAAGGTGCTGATTGCAGCAAGATCTACCTTTCTAGAGTCCGTAGCGGAGAAGATGCCCCATATGACAAAGAAACAGAAACTGTCAACGAGGTCAAGGAATATTTAGACTGCCGCTATATATGTGAACAGGATGCATGCTGGCGCATACTAGGTTTTGACATTCATAGACACTATCCAGCCGTAGAAAGAATGCCTGTTCATTTGCCTAATGATAACTATGTTACATACAGTGCTCGAGCTCAGATGGACAAATTATTATCCTTAGAATTCCTTCGCAAAACAATGTTGACTGAATGGTTTGTGGCAAATCAAATGCATCCTGCTGCTCGCAGTCTTACGTATCTCCAATTTCCCTCAAAATGGAGATGGGAGGCTAGAACGAGATGTTGGGAAAGGAGAAAAGATAATAGACCTAAGATAGGTAGACTATATTATGTGCATCCTTCGGCTGGAGAAAGATATTATCTACGAATGCTCTTGCTCAGAGTTAGGGGAGCAACCAGTTTCTCTGAGCTTCGCTGTCACAATAGTGTCCGTTATGGTACATTCAAGGAAGCCTGTAAATCTAGGGGTTTGATAGGAGATGATCAGGAATGGTACAACGCGTTTGATGAGGCTGCTGCTTGGGCTACATCATCACAACTACGGAAGCTTTTTGTTACCATGCTTCTATTCTGTGAAGTTGGTGATGAATATGCTTTCTTCGATAGAGTTTGGCAGCTTCTTAGTGATGACATTCAGTACCAGCTTAGAGATATTCTAGGTGACAGATCGTACCGTATGTCTGATCGAGATCTTAAAGATTCCTTGTTAGATGAGTTATCCGCGATATTTTCAAACAGCGGTTATAACATTCGTGACTTCAACCTACCACACAGGAGCACCTTTGTTGCCTGTCCATCAGTGAATCGACTCATTGAGGAAGAGTTATCATATCCGATAGAACAAGTTGCCAGTGAAAATTCTACATTCCTCAATCTGAATTTTGGTCAGTTGCAAGCTTTCCATACAATAGTCAACACCGTACTTCATAATGAACCTGGCTTTTTCTTTGTTTCTGGTTATGGAGGGACAGGCAAAACATATCTTTGGAAGTGTATAGTTGCTCATCTTAGAGCACAACACAAGATAGTTTTGACAGTTGCTTCCTCAGGTGTTGCCTCCTTGTTGCTTCCAGGCGGGCGTACTGCTCACTCACGTTTCAAGATCCCTTGTGACCTTGATGAAGCTACGGTTTGTGAAATTAAGAGAGGGACCATACTCTCTGAACTAATAGAGGTAACCTCTCTTATAATATGGGATGAAGCTCTCATGACCAATAGAAAAGCATTTGAAGCCGTTGATAGAAGCCTTCGTGACATACAATCTGCTCACTGCCCCGATGCTTCTTCTATTCCATTTGGTGGGAAAGTTGTTGTTCTCGGTGGTGATCTGAGACAGATACTTCCTGTCGTTGAAGGTGGAAGTAGAGCTCAAGTTGTTCATGCTACCATAGTAAATTCACCTCTTTGGTTTCATGTCAAAATCCTTAACTTAACAGAAAATATGCGGCTTTCAGCATTTACCACAGATCCCAGCAAACACCAAGACCTCACATATTTTGCTGCGTGGCTGTTGGATGTTGGTGAAGGTAATGTTCAGTCTATAGCTAAAGAGGGCGAGGCTGAACCTTCATGGATTAAAATCCCACATGATTTACTCCTAACCACTAGCGGTGATAAACTGGACTGTATTGTGCATGCTTTATATCCAGATTTACTACAGAGATACAAAGATGAAATATATCTCCAAGAAAGAGCTATCCTAGCTCCTACAAACGAGATTGCAGAGACAGTAAATGACTATATCGTCTCCCTCTTGCCCGCCACTGCAACAGAATATTTAAGTTGTGATAGTATATCAAAATCAGCGGTGGGACATGAATCATATGAGTTATTATACCCTGTTGAGTTCTTAAACTCATTGAATGGAAATAACTTCCCCCAGCATATATTAAGCCTCAAAATAGGAGTGCCCGTAATGCTTCTGCGTAATCTGAATCAGAGAGATGGGCTCTGCAACGGCACAAGACTTATTGTTACACGACTGGGCCATAAAATCATAGAGGCAAAGCTGATTACTGGCCCTCGTGCGGGTGATGTTGTATTTATACCCCGCATCTCTCTTACATTGAAATCCACAAAATGGCCGTTCATCCTCGAAAGACGACAATTCCCGATTAAAGTTTGCTATGCCATGACAATTAATAAAAGTCAAGGCCAGACTCTCTCCTACGTGGGTGTCTATCTTAAGAAACCTGTTTTTAGTCATGGTCAGTTATATGTTGCTCTCTCTCGTGTCACTTCAAGACAAGGCCTCAAACTTCTGATATTGGACGACGATGGCGAGTGTACTGATGAAACAAGAAATGTTGTTTACAAGGAAATTTTCGCTTCACTTATACCTCCATGTGTAACTCTATAGTGTACATCATATAATATAATGGCAGTCCTTTTCAGTAAAGCCGTCAGTTGTTTGCTAATGTTCATCCTTATATTCAATTGAGAACTTTTCGATTATTTGGCACTGCCTTCGCATCTACTTACTACGTCATACTCGCATGCTTCTTATTTTCTACTTCTAATGCTTACCTACATGTATCTTTCTACTACTTTACTACATGTATCCATTCAATAAATCATTATTTGTTAAAAACTATGTACATACCATTCTTATGTTGTATATATGATTCAACAAGCTATGTCTGTTTTTTATCTATTGATTTATACTCATGCTCTTAGGTTGCTATGGTTTACACTAAAATTTTTATATATATTATCTGTTTTTACCATGCTTGTCTTTCCTTACCTGCAGGAACACATGACGCAGCAAGCTTCAACGCCAAGAGTTTACTTAGCAGATCTTACAATACAACCTACAAAGGTTGCTGTATGTGTGCGTGTAATGCGGAAATGGAGCTTCAATGGCAATGAACCTGGTGCTGCAATACGCTACATAGGATTAGTCCTGGCTGATGAGAAGGTGCATTACTACTCATATACTTATAGGTTCTAAGACAGAAATAATTGCTTCATTGTTTATCCACGTTGGATCTGTATTTTAATATTCCAACTCTTATTCTCTGTTCTTTGCATTCTCTAGGGAGATTCTATATATGCTCAGATCCTTCAGGGACAAGTTCATAGGCTAGACTCTCTGCTTCAGCTTCATAGCACATACATCATCAGCAAATTCACTGTTAGAACCTCCAGGACAGGTTACATACCCTTTGAAAGAAGACTCATGATTGAGTTCAATGCATACAGTACTATCAAAGAAGTTCGCGATCCTCCAAATACATTCCCTGCATACATTTACCACATTACACCTTTTTCAAATATCAATCCATTTGGTACAGCGGCAACTAAACTCATTGGTAAGGCCATAGCATGCAAATTGTATTATATTATTACATAATTCCACAAGATCTTTCTATTCTACCTGTGTATATGTATATAATACACAATAAATATATGCAGATCTCCTAGGGATTTTAACTACCGTTGAAAATCTTAGGTCTCTCCCGTTGCCAAAGAAAGAAAGAGTAGCCACTATCAGAGAAATCACTATAAGAAATGAAAGGTACAACTACATCATTTATTTATAATGTTTACAACTTATCTCCTACCACTATGCATCAATAGTTTGACTACATGTATTCACATATTATCCTTTCTGTTCCTATCATTTGTTTCCTCTTTTATATTACATTCTTTTTGTTTTCTCTCTTATCAGCAATGAAGAAATAAAAATAACATTATGGGATGAACGTGCCATAGAGTTCTCTCTACCTACAGCTTCTACTTCAGAAAGTACTCACTCCATTGTTGTTCTCTTCGTCGGCTGCCAACCCGCAAGCCTAAATAGTACGTCCACTTTGCTATCTTATATCATATTATGGTCACATATAACAGTTCTTATTAAACAGATATAACTCAAGCATATGGAGGAAATGCTTGCCAGTGGTACTTCAATCCAGAAATTAAGGAAGCTCAAGCTTTATATAACAGGTATCCTACTATACATACTTCTTTACAGGTTTATGGTCATAACTCAATGCCTCATACTTCCTTTTTTAATGACCAACAGATTAAAGCTTTCTCCAGTTACAATACATACACCACCACCGGAGCTAACTGGTGGACATGAACTCATCCAGCCTATTATGATAGAGCACAAGACCCTCGATGAGCTAAACAGCATTGATCCATATGAGATTCCAGTAAGTCCATCGCATAACATTGCTCTTCCAATATGACAGCTTCTACTATAAGTATGTTGCTCATATACATCAATCATCCTTCTCAGTTGTAACTTATGTCTGATAGACTTATGAAACTATCTGCAGAAAATAGGATACAAATGCACTGTAACAATCACAAACATACATGAAATGCCAAGGTGGTGGTATGTGGGCTGTGCAAAATGCGGTAAAGCTCCCGAAGTTGAAACAGTACCATTCCTATGTCGGTGCGGCTGGAAAGATAGCACACCTCTGTAAGATATCCATGCTATTTCTTAACCCCACGTAACTCAATATTGCATCAGAATTAATAAAATATTTTCCGCTATATATTTTCTGCTCCAATCTCTACACAGCTACAAGCTCTCATTCCAGGCAAAAGATGATACAGGTGAAGCCCGCTTCTTTGGTTATGACGAAGTCTCACGCAGGATAATACGACGCAACATTGATTTCATGCTGAGGCAAAGTAGACAGGCTGCAGGGCTACCTCAACATTTCAAAGATCTTATTT
>Ga0182004_10003631_pt1 | contig 12300 bp, 10 predicted proteins | sample Sormic07211540_1_FD_120479 | JGI IMG/M metagenome (GOLD analysis project Ga0182004, IMG submission 120479) | Endophyte microbial communities from Sorghum bicolor roots, Mead, Nebraska, USA - 072115-40_1 MetaG | ecosystem: Host-associated > Plants > Roots > Unclassified | place: USA: Nebraska... | reverse complement strand
TTAGATAGAGTAGCTTACACTCTTGTTTCCTCCAGTCTCCAACAGGAGATGAAGCTTACAACGACAATGGTCTGGTTCCACGTACAATCCGCTTGCTCAAAGACAAGTTCCCTGATATTGTAAGCTTATGTGCCCCTCATTCAATATCTGGCTTTCATCATAGTCCCTAATATCTTTCCTTAAACTCTTATGACTGCTAGGTTATCTACACGGATGTTGCGTTAGACCCTTATTCATCTGATGGTCATGATGGTATTGTGAGGGAAGATGGTAAGAATGATGGCCCTTTATTCTCATCTTCCACATATGGTTTGTGACCATTGGCTGCATATTGATCTTGCTACTCCAAAAAATCCTTAAGGGCCAAAGAAATTTCACAGGCTTATACTGAAAACTCTTAAAACTGTTCACCTTTTCCCTGAAGTTGCTGTACACAAATATATTTTCAAGTCTCCATACATTGTCTACAGTAGCTTTGTCAGAATTCCTTTTTTCCAGGAGTCCTTGTACCTTAATGCCTGATATTAGTCACTAGAATTTAGTTTGTACTTTGTAACATGTTTTGTGCTTTTTGTTTGCCTAGCTGAAACCACTTCTTACTGCTCTTATTTTTCAGTCGTTGACTTCAGTATTTCTCTCATGGAGTAGCTGTTAAGAACCACTAGTCAATACGCCAGTTTCATTTTCTGTATTATATGTTGCATAATGATGCCTGAGTTTGAATTTTTGTTACTTATGATTTTTCTCCTGGATGAGAACATTAGACAAGTCATAAGAAATCTCCAAAAATGAACTTTATTTCTCCAGCTAATCATTGCCTTGTTTGTGTCCTGCATCAGGAGTAATTATGAATGATGAAACAGTTTATCAGTTGTGCAAGCAGGCTGTTTCACAGGTTCATCTCATCTCTTGATTTTGTGTTTGGTCACATAAACATGCTAGTTTTTTTTCACATTAAAATTCTCCATATAAATAGGCTCGTGCTGGTGCTGATGTTGTCAGCCCTAGTGACATGATGGATGGCCGTATTGGAGCACTTCGCTCTGCTCTGGATGCTGAGGGTTTCCATGATGTCTCCATTATGTCCTACACTGCAAAGTATCTTTCTATGCTCTTCCTGTCACCATGCCATTTCCGTACCCCCACAGTTGCCATCCTATTAAGTTTGAACCCAAATGATACATCTGTAATGTATGTTTTTGCAGGTATGCCAGTTCCTTTTATGGCCCATTCCGAGAAGCTTTAGATTCAAATCCAAGATTTGGAGATAAAAAGACGTATGGAACTTGCACCAAAGATGCTATTTCCATCTAGTAAACAATTTAGTTGCTTCGTATTAAATGTTGGCTTTCTTTTTAATCTGAAGCTATCAGATGAACCCAGCCAACTACAGAGAAGCCCTCATAGAAACCGCAGCGGATGAGGCAGAAGGAGCTGACATTCTGCTTGTAATGTTCCTTCTGTATAGTGGCTTGTTATGAAGATAGAGTTTCTATGTGTACATCTATAACGATGGGCCTCATTTGACAGGTGAAACCAGGATTACCTTACTTGGATATCATCCGACTTCTTCGGGATAATTCAGCCCTACCGATTGCTGCTTACCAGGTCATTCCATTGGCTCACCCACGCAATTCTGAAGTTTTCCCCTTCTTTTGATTAAAATGTTCATGTTCCTTGTTTGAAGTGGAAGTATGGTGCTAACTGCCAATGCTATTGCTCTATCCAATCGACTGTCATCTATATATATTGGCACTGTGCTGCATATCAAAATTCTGTCTTTCTAATTGCTGGACACCTGGCTTTTCAATCCTGTATTCACTGCCTTAGAACCTCTCTTGTTATCTTGTCCAGATCAGATTGCACATAAATTATCTGATGCTTACTTCAAGCAGCATCAGTTAAATCATTTTGAGAATGATCACTTGAACAAAGTTAACTGTAGTTTGCTACTATACATCTGTGCACATGCAAATGGTTTTGAAGTTAACTTAGTTGTCCAGCAAACATGAACAAGGTTCTTTCTGCTGCTACAACTACAAGCAGAACCAGCAAGTCATATGAAACTTGTCCTTCTTGTCTATATCCCATGGATTTCATTTTTCCTGTCCTGTGTCCTGTGTTTGCATATCTAATCGCTGTCTGGAAATGCATGTGTTATCAACATTTTTTTTAACTTGGCACCAACAAAAGCGTAGTTCTTGGTGGGGGCTTCCAATTACTACTACAGACAGAGCAGTTAATGCTGATCAGCAGTTAATGCTGATCTCTGCTAACCGCCACCAAAGTTTTCAGTTACTGGACACGCTGATATGCTTCCAAGACAGGAGCTTTTCATAAACGTTGCATGTGTCAGATTAAATTACCTTCTCTGAAATGCTTTGCTCGCCACTCGCCTAGTACTAATCCTGCCGTCCTCCTCCTCTTGCTCGTGCAGGTCTCCGGCGAGTACTCGATGATCAAAGCTGCCGGTGCGCTGGGCATGGTCGACGAGCAGAAGGTGATGATGGAGTCGCTCATGTGCCTCCGGCGAGCCGGCGCCGACGTCATCCTGACCTACTTCGCGCGTCACGCCGCCGCGGTGCTGTGCGGCATAGGGCCCAAGTAGTCAAGTAGAGGGCAGAGGCCCGCCATCCCTGCGCTGCACTGCATGCCATTGTGTAGCTGAGTTGACTAGCAAGCAAGTATAGCTTTTTTATCGTGCGAGGGTGTGTTTGGGCCCGGGCCTTGGAATTGGATTGTAGGAGGCCTGGGATTCGAATAATTTGCGCCGGGAGATTAGCTGTGCAAAACTGTTTTTTGAGTTCTCATGGTGGTTTCATTTCCCGGTACTAATACTAATCTTGTGCGTGCTGCTAGTAGAAAATCTGAAGTTTTGAATTTTGAAGCGATTTTGGACGGCTGGCCAGGTCAGCGCCGCTCCCCATCTGGCTACCCTCCTCTACCTGAATGAACGAACAAGAATTGCAGGGGGGGCGGACTGGGGCAGCGTGCACAGCATGTTGAAGTCCCCCACATGATCCCACGAGGATGGACCCATTCTTCCTTCCTCGGTTGCCGTAGGAAGCAACGGTGATCTGTCCAGCGCAGGCCCCGACGGCCGAACTCACTCCCAAATGGATGTGCCAGCGGCACGCAGCTGATCGGATCTCGAGTCGCCTGCACCGGCAACGAGGCAGGCGCAGCTGCCGCGGCGAGACCAGCAGCCATGAGCGGATGAGCCTGCGCTGTGAGCTGGCCTGCCATGCCATGGCCAGAAGGGATATGCATGGAGGAAAGGAAAGAGATGCAATGCAAGGGACAGACTCGTAGCGTCACGTGAAACGTGCACGGACACCGAAGGATATATAAAAGTTTTTTCTTTACGGTCACTCCTCGAGTCATGGCGGCCTTGTTTAGTTCACCCTGAAAACCAAAAAGTTTTTAAGATTCTCCATCACATCGAATCTTGTGGCACATGCATGAAACATTAAATATAGACGAAAATAAAAACTAATTACACAGTTTAGCTGTAAATCACGAGATGAATCTTTTGATTCTAGTTAATCTATGATTGGATAATATTTATCACAAACAAACGAAAGTGCAACAGTACCGAAAATTTTTCAGTTTTCGGAGCTAAACAAGGCCTAGTAGTTAATACTCGTACGATACGATACGATGATCATCGCCCGTTCGTTCGATATGAATATGACGATGATCCGTTCCTCAAGCCTCGCCGGCCTTGCATGTGCCCTTGTCGGGGGCGGTGGCGGCCTGGCGCCACCGGAACGGAATGCCGCAGCCCTGGTCCAGCTGCCAGTTTGCCGATGGCACTCCAGTGGCAGTGGACTCCAGTCTACGTGTACTTCCTCCTCCCCTTCGTCGTCCTCTGCACTGCTTGGTGTATTGCACGCGTGGCCCATGGACACCGGACCTTTCCGGCTTCGCTTTCCGCCTCTCATTACTCCGAGCACGGAGCGCCGGCACGGCGACGCGTCGTCTGCCAGCCGGCAAAGCTCGTACGGATCAAAACTGTTAGTCTGTTACTGCTACCAATAAACAAATTCGCTTGCAGATCAGAGACACGAACGAGCATGATACGATGATCGAGCAAGATCGAGCTAAACAACAAGGGTACTGCTGCTATTACTAGTAGAGAAAGGGGAAGAAAGAATCCGCGGAGCCTTTGAATCCAGCCCGATCGATTCAATCGATCGATCGAAAGAACCAACCAACCTCGAAAAGGGAGCAAATTTAAAATTACTACAAGTGAGAAAATAGCGGCGGGCGCGAGGAGGAAGAAGAACCAACAGCTACAGTGCAAGATGTACTGATGCGTCATGGCGACTCGACTCTGTCTGTCACTGGCGGGTGCGCCACCGCGGCGGCGGCGGGCGGACCGTGGAACAGCACGCGGCTAGTTGCTCTTGTACGGCGTCGCGGGCGGCGGGGGCGACGAGTAGGACACGCCGTAGACGGGCGGGAGCGGCGGCGGGGGCGACGCGTAGGACACGGGGTACACGGGCGGGAGCGGCGGTGGGGGCGACGAGTAGGACACGCCGTGGACGGGTGGGAACGGCTGGTTCCCCGCTGGGTCGGACGGCGGTGGAGGCGGCGAGGAGTAGGGCATGCCGTGGGCCGGCGGGAATGGCAGGACGCCGCCGCCGCTGCCTGGTGTTGAAGGTGGAGTGCCGTGCTGGTTGCCGCCGTGGCCGCCGCCTGGAGAACCACCACCTGGGGACGGAGGGTGGTAGCCGGGTGTCGTCGGCGTGGATGGCGCGCCGGGCGTCGTCGGCGGGAACGTTGATCCTGGCGTGCCTGGAGTCGTCGGTGTGGATGGTGACGACCCTGGTGCGCCCGGAGTCGTCGGTGGGTATGTTGAACCTGGCGTGCCTGGAGTCGTCGGGGTGGATGGCGACGACCCTGGTGCGCCCGGAGTCGTCGGCGGGTATGTCGAACCTGGCGCTCCAGGGGTCGTCGGCGGGAATGCCGAACCTGGCGTGCCCGGGGTCGTCGGTGTGGATGGCGTTCCTGGTGTGCCCGGCGGATACGCTGATCCTGGCGTGCCGGGAGCCGTTGGCGTGTGCGGCGGCCAGACGCCACCGGGGTGCTCTGCGGGTGGTGGCACGCCCACGGGTTGACCCGACGGTGCCCACCCTGACGACGGCGGCGGCGGCTGGTAGCCGGACGACGGAGGCGAGCCGCCATGGGATGAAGGCCCAGATGAAGGCGGCATTGATGGCTTGGGGCTGCTGCCGTCTGTGGGCGGAGACGGGTACGACGGAGTCGTGGCGCCCCCTGGCGGCGACGGGTGCGACGGCGTGGTGGAGCTTCCTGGCGGCGACGGGTGCGACGGCGTGGTGGAGCTCCCTGGCGGGGACGGGTACGACGGAGTCGTGGAGCCTGGCGGGGGCAGCGGCTGTGAAGGACCGCCGGGGCCCGACCCAGGCGTGCCAGACGTGGGCGGCGCCTGGCATTGCGCCGTCCTGCAGTCGAACGGCGCGGCCGCAGCAGCGCACTGCGGCGGCGGGCGCTGCGCGGGAGCGCCAGGGATACAGTTCCACCTCCCGTCGGCCGTGGCGACGGGGCACCCAGGGCGCGAGGTGAAGAAGTTGTCCTCGTAGGTGAAGTTCCTGAGCGTCCCCTGCAGCGCGCACACCGCCGGCGGCACGGGGCCCCTGAGCAGGTTCCCAGCCACATTGAGCTGCTGAACGGCAGCCATCCCAGCGACGGTCGGCGGGAGCGGGCCCTGGAGGTGGTTCCCACTGACATCAAACACCGTCACCTTCCTAAGCAACCCGACCTGCGGCGGGACGCAGCCAGTGAGGTCGTCGTCAATGAGCACGATCTCATTGAGCGTATCCGCCATCCTCCCAATCGACGGCGGGATACATCCACCAAGCCGGTTGTGCGCGAGCACCACCACGGACGCCGGCGAGTTCCCAAGGTTCCCCGGGATGGGGCCACGGAGACGGTTGGAGTTGAGGATGATGGCATCGAGCGGACGGTCGAAGACCGCCGGCGGGATAGGTCCCTCGAAGTCATTGAACCTGAGGTCGAGGTACCTGAGGGCCGGGAGACCCAGGACGACGGCGGGGAAGGCGCCGACGAAGCGGTTGTTGCTGAGGTCGAGCTCGTGGAGGAGGCGGAGACGGAGGAAGGTGTCCGGGAGCACCCCGCAGAAGCGGTTGGAGTTGAGGTGGAGCAGCGCGAGGTCGGGGAGGCCGAGGGGGAGGTCGGCGGGGATGTGGCCCGCGATGTCGGCGTGGTTGAGGTCGATCCCGGCCACGGCGAGCGCTCCGTCGGAGGGACGCGGCGCGCAGTAGATGCCGTTGTAGGCGCACACGTTCGAGCCGACCCAGTTGGATGTGAAGTTGGATGGGTCGGAGAAGATGGCCGTCCGCTTCCAGGACTGGAGCGCTGTGTACGCCGCCTGCAGCGCTGGGGTCGTCGGCGCCGGCTGCGCTGATGCGGGTGGCGCGAGGGTGAGCAGGGCGAGAAGGAGGAGGAGGGCGAGGGCGACGCGGCGCCACCCGCTGCCGCTGCCTCCGGCAGTGGAGGCGCGAGGAGCGGGGATCATGGCGTGCGGACTGGCGGCGCGCGCGGGGGTGGCGTGAGGTTTTTGGTGGGGGGTGAGGGGGAGGGGGAGGTGGAGGTGGAGGGAGTGGAGTGAAGGAGGCAGGCGAGTGGCAGTGGTGTCCCTTGTCAGGGGCGGGACAGGGGGGGCGGGGTCAGGTCACATGGCAAGGGTAAACGCGGAGCGGAGGCGGGAGGGTGTGCACGGGATGGCCGGCCTCGCCCTCGCGACGCGGTGCCCGTGCCCGTGGAGGTGCAGGACCGGACGGTAGTCCGAAGCGCAAATTCGAAAGTGTTGACAAGTTGGTTCCAGCTCGTCATCGAATTCGTCTTCGAGCTTCCACTAAAATAGTACTAGTCTCTCTGAACTTGTCACGCCCGCGTACTAGTGATTAGTGAGCAGTAATTAATGGCGGGGCTTTGTAATGTGCACCGCGCCCGCGTGCACTCGTGAATCTCAAGGCCAGTAGTAGTAGTACTAGTGCTGGAGCTGGACTACTCGAGTTCAAACTCTCCGGTTCCGCCGAGCCGAAGCTTCTGTGTGCTCATCACTCAACACACCACTACTCCTACCATGCACGCAGGCAGCTAAAGCCTGGTCAACAGTTCAGGGCGTCTTGCCGCCGACAAGGTGACGTACAAACGCCGGTGGCCAGCCACCGCTAACCTCTATCCGCTGCACGTCTGAATAATGATTTCGTTTTCCTTGCGAGCTGCGAGAGGGGCAGACTGTAGAGTTTGGCTAGTAGAAGTTCCCGTCCGTTTCTGGTTCTTTTCACAGTTTCTGCAATTTCGGGGCATTCAATTCCGTAGCAATAGGTGGCCGGAAACGGCAATCAATTAACCTATGGGTCTGGCTACCGTTGCCCCCCGCCCATGCTCTGACGGCCAATTCCCACTTTGGCGTGTCCTCCGCTGTCAGTCAGTGTGTGCCCGTATTCAGACTGCGAGGCACGGGCCCATGTGTCTGTCGGTCACAGGCAGTGTTTTACCTTTTCTTTTCGTTTTCCACTTCATTTCTTGCTTAAATTTCAAAATAAATTTCAGACAACACTCTTACCATAATTTTTTTCCCTTGTCTTTCTATAGAAATAATTGTATAAATTACAAATTTTCTTTGTGCCAATACAAGTAAGATTTTTTTCGGGTTTGTGGTTTTATCTAACGAGATTTCTACGGTAAAAAAAAACAATTCAGATTGCGTCTACATAAATTTTAGTAAAAAATATAAAATTCAGGCATTTGAAAAGCAGATCACCTTTTTTTAAAAAAAAAACAAAGGAAGAGGAAACGTTGATGGGCCGAGCCGCCGCAGGTCAGCCCATGCTCGATCGAGTAATACCAGTGATGGACGGACCTATCTATCAGCAAAAGGCCCATTGCTGCACCGCTTGGCTTCCACCACATGAGCAGCCGCGCTTCCAGTTTCAGTTTACAGCCTGAACGTGCTGTTAGAATTGGCTGATGAGCTTAAGCGAGCAGATAATAGGCTTTCATGGTTAGTAAGGAAACCCCTAATAGCGTATGAAACTAACACATAGCCAGGACGCACTATAGGGATTGACCAACTTGACAACGGGATTCTCCCTGTCACAAATCGAAACAGTATAGGAAACATGTACAAACAAAAAACAATACTAAATTTATGACTGTAGCAAGCAACGAGGAAAAAAAAAACAACAGGAAAGAACATCATCGTTGCGGCATAATGCAAATGGCACAATGAAAAAAAACAATGAAATTCTTTCGTGTCACAAACTGAGGCAGCACAAGAGTGTTGAACAGAGAGAAGCTGTAGTAAAGTTGGGTCTGCAGCAGGGCAACAAGGAGCAAACAAACACAATAGGAAAGAACACCTTTGGAGCCAGATAAGACCTAAAGCTAAGTTCACTGACCAAAATTAGGCATTTTGGAACCTGGAGGACTGAGATGATGGGTGTGTTTGGTTCGTGTATTAGTACTAGTTAAGCCTGGCTAAGAATCGGTGTGTTTGATTGCCTGGTTTAGTTTGCATAGAATCATGTATTTCTTCATCTGGTGACTTTACCTCTTTGAAGACTTCTGTCGAACAGGTGATGGGCATGGTAGCACTTCGACACCTCGACGATGGCAATGATAAGGCCGTAGATGCCAAGGACTCCAGCCATGACGACGGCCGACGGGGATGATGGACTTCATGACGAGCTTGGGGCGCATGACGCCCATGGATGTGCGCCGATGCCACTCTTGGTTGTCCCATAGGCGGTGCCCATGCCTAGGCATCATGAGAGCGAGAGGGTGAGGAGAGTGAGGAATGGATGGATGGAACCCGGCGGGGGAGGGAGGGTGATCTAATGAGTGCTCAGAGGAGAAGACGAGCACAGCGGTGGCACCGAGGAAGCCAAAGAAGGGGGTCGTCTCGTCGCTACTGAAGGTGGAGACCGCCATGGGTGGAGGTGGAGAGAATGTCGTCAGGATCTCTTGTTTCTCTCGTCGGCCGGAGAGGACAGACAAGACCTCCACCACACACGACCTCCACTCGCCAAGAAAGCTCCGCCGCGTGACATAGAAGCTCAGTCGACCTACCTTCCTCTCCCTAGCAGGCCATCGCGAGGGGGCGAGCGGAGATGCGGGCAAGGCCGCTGGGGCTGGGCCGGGGGCGGTGAGGGCATCGAGATCTAGGTCCGGTGGTCGGAGCCGGGGGCGGCTACTGCACCGGGCACGAGCCCGCGACCGCACACGCAAGGGCACCGCACGGGAGGCGACAGGAGTGGAGGGCAGCGCGCGACGGAACCTAGCTCTGCTAGAACAGCCGATCTGGGTGTTTCCAGCAAGCCAAGTAATCCGTACGAAATAGGTTTGTCCAAGCCTGGCTAGCAGGCCATACAAGCAACCAAACAGGCCCAAGTTACATTATGCAAGCCTGGCTAGCCCCTAAGCCAGGGAACCAAACACACTCGATATAGCCAGCCAAATTTAGGACCAGAAGTAGGCATTTCAGAAGTTGGGGGGCCGAGATGCCATAGCTACCCAAGCATGAGGAAGTGGGTATGACTTTTACTCTTTTTCAATGTACAGAGCTTGATGTCCTATACCTTCGGCGTCAAGGATGTGTTTATGTGTTTCATGATCATAATTCATCTTATTTCATCTCTGCTTTGTCCCACGATGTGCTTATGAGTTTCATGATCATAATTTGTCATGTTTCATCTTTGCTTTGTCCCAATTTCATGAGTAGAGTCATAAACCACTCTAAGCGGAATTGTCTCAATTCCTAAACAACTTCCTCTTCTTCCATCTTTGTTTTATTCCAGTTTCAGACAACACATTCATAAATTATCTCAATCCACATCTATTTGGGTGAATTATGATGAAAAGTAACTAATTTCTATCATAATCCACTATAACAAACGTGGATTGACATGGATAGAAATGCATTTAAATGTATTTAATATGGGCTTGAATTTGTCTAGGACCATGGTGGAGATGGTATTGGTAGCAAGAAGCAATCAACAACCGTAGTTGAATAGAACAGGATATTTAAGTCTCTTTGGATCTAGAACCATCTTCCTTTCCCATTCCAATTCGTCCGTTTCTAAGCTTGACATCTTTATGCTCTCTCCTAAGGTCGTGTAATTGTGTAAATCCATCCAGTTTGTACCGGTACTAAGTATTTCTATGCCATGAATGGAGGGGTGTGCTAACATTGTTATTATCTGGCAGTCTGGCACAATTAAGGCCCCGTTCGTTTTCTGGGTATCGACGTCCAGGAATAATTCCGGCTGGATAGTTAGTTTATATTTGTATAAGATTCTATCAACCGGAATGAATCCTGCCTTGAAACGGTTCAAAACGAACGAGCCCTAAGTTTGTTCAGCCATAGGGCTACAAACATATGCATTGAAACATTCAGTTGATTGGCACGAGTCAATCGTTTTGTACATCGATAGGGCTACAAACGTATGCATTGAAACATTCATTTGATGGGCACGACTCTATCATAAATACGATAGTTCTGATTGCTCCTTTCATCAGATCCGAACCTATTAAAGTTGTGTTTGATTCAACTTTTAGAAAATCCTTCTACTTTTAGAACTACAAGCTGCTTTCACGTAGTACAATTTTCACAACACTTCTTACCCCGCTTTGGCTTCAGCTTCAACTTTTTCAAATAGGTAGAAATAGATACATATTTTATAGTTGTTTCAATAAAGATAAAGATAAAGATAAAGAGACAGGGGTAGGTTTCATAATTGTTTTAACCAAACCTATAGCTTTTTCACAGCAGAACTCACAACAGCCTCTCCACAGCTACAGCAACTTTTTCAAGCCCATAGCTGAACCCAACAGACGATAAAAAAAAGGCTAAATGTGACGAAGTACATAGAATTAAAAAAGAAAAGAAAAGGAAAGGGAAGACTATACTACGAACTATGTGGTGCCAGGTACAGGCATACAGCAAGTTGCTACGCTTCCTAATCAGCCTTGCATTTTATGTCCTCCAATTTGTTATGTAGGTCATGAACCTGCAACATTTTGAATAATGGAATCAGAAATGTCAAGATTCATGTTTATATATATATGAAATAAAGCAAACCAGAGAAAACATGTACCATTGTACTGGAGGAGAAATTGTAAGATGCTATCTCGACAAAAATGGAAGGAGACAACGAAGCTAACTTGATAGTGCCTCCACGACACAGAATGTTCCTAAAACACGTGACTGATGTGCCTCTGTGGCGGTTCACCTAGCGGAATCTGAAAAAGGCTTCATGTGAATCAAAAGCAATATCTATTGCCGCTAAATATGATTGCATATGCAATAAAAATGTAGCAAGATAGATAAGCAGGTTCCCACCGATAGTCAAGATACAAATATAACTAATTATGGATTTCTGTTGAGTAAAACAGCAACATAGGTTAATTCTTACCGACGTGAATTTATGTCCTAACATAGTACATAGGTCTCACAGTAGTTCAAATTTTAGAAAGAAAAAATAAAAGAAATCAAACATGAGAAATGCGCATCAAACTGGTGCTCACCAAGGAAAAAGAAACTAAATACAGCTAGAGAGGAAGGTACATGAAAAAGATTTTGGACACAGAAAAACACCATATAAGAAAATCTGGCAAACGGCGCTGATTCAGAAACTAGAGGTAATTGCATATCATACACAATTGTACACCACAAGTAACAACATGTGGGTGATCCGTGATTGACAACTGAATGGCTGGTCAAAAACAGGTACAGGCATGTGCCATATCAGGATAGTAATGTCTATAGGCAAACAAGTTTAAAAATAAAACCATCAACATGGACCATGAGGAAGTATTCCATACCTCTCCAATTGACCATTTTTCCTTCAACCAGATACTATCATCCTGATTTTCATTTTTATTGTCCCTGTTGAATAAACATAGCGAGAAAATGGATATAAGCAACAAGACAATTCACAATGTTGCATACAATTCAAAGTTCACAAATCAAATCGACAAAAGCAAGCATATATACATGAACATTCAAGTCTGATTGGTTAATTTTAGAAAGTCCTTTGTGAGGAAGCACAGTGCTTTCGCCATGACATCTACACAAGTACTGCATATTCACGGAATCAAAAAATAATATCCATTCATTATAGCGTTGGTCATTTTTTTCTCCCCCCCCCCCCCCCCCCCCCCCCCCCCCCCCCCCCAACCAACAAAAAAAAAAGAACACCAAACACCCAAACAACAACAAAACTATAAATACACACAACCCATACT
>Ga0182004_10003630_pt1 | contig 12300 bp, 9 predicted proteins | sample Sormic07211540_1_FD_120479 | JGI IMG/M metagenome (GOLD analysis project Ga0182004, IMG submission 120479) | Endophyte microbial communities from Sorghum bicolor roots, Mead, Nebraska, USA - 072115-40_1 MetaG | ecosystem: Host-associated > Plants > Roots > Unclassified | place: USA: Nebraska... | reverse complement strand
CCACAATAATGCCCCTCTTGATTGGAGCACCAGGTGTAGGATCATTATGGATATTGCCAAGGGCTTATGTTATCTTCATGAGGAGTGCCGGCGAAAAATTGCTCATTTGGACATTAAACCACAGAATATTCTGTTAGATGACAACTTCAATGCTAAATTGGCTGATTTTGGATTATCGAAGCTCATAGACAGGGATCAAAGCAAAGTAGTGACTGTGATGAGAGGCACACCTGGGTATCTGGCGCCTGAATGGTTAACGTCGCAAATCACCGAAAAAGTTGATATTTACAGCTTTGGAGTTGTTGTTATGGAAGTAATATGTGGAAGAAAAAATATCGATAATTCTCAGCCTGAGGAAAGCATCCATCTGATCACATTGTTACAAGAAAAGGCTCAAAACAACAGGCTGATTGATATGATTGACAAACAAAGTCATGACATGGTCACACACCAGGATAAAGTTATTCAAATGATGAAGCTTGCAATGTGGTGCTTGCAACATGATAGCAGTCGAAGGCCGTTGATGTCAATGGTAGTCAAGGTACTTGAAGGTACAATGACCGTAGAAACTTCCATAGATTACAATTTCTTCAGTTCAGATCCAGTATTGTCTGTTCAAACTGATCAATCAGCATATTCAGCTCCACCACTGGCATCAATCTTATCTGGTCCAAGATGAAATGTATCACTGCCAGTAATGAATAGAAGGAACATCCATATTGTAATTGCTTCTGTACCTTATCTGATTTCTAATTTGGAAGTATGTTTCAGATAGCATAAGAAGAATGATTTTTGCAAATTAATGTCGTATTTTCCCAGTGAAGTTGTAACTCGCTACATCTGGAATAGAAAAAAGTGTAATTTAATTTTACATCATCTCAGAAACATATAACCAAGCCGACCCCTCACACAAGCAATATGTTACCCAGTATCCAAGAAATACTCTATCGAAAAGTTGTCTGCTCAAACTCGAGGTAAAGATTTATCAGGAGTATATAACATCTACATGCACAATATTTAGCGTGACTATAAAGAATATTCTACAGCCCTATTGGTACTGGAAATGGCACTTTAGTATGTCTAGCTACTTGCACATTTTGTTTGGTTAGTTTATGCGAGCAAGCACACAGATGCAGCATTGACAGATCACCTGGCCACCTTCCTCGCAGATGAAATCACATCGTATGAAATCTCTTAAGTGAGCCAGGTGCTTCAAAGCATCATCATTATTTGTGTGTTTAGGTCACTAGGATCACCTTATCATGCAACTATGCAAGGAAATAACAGGATGTCAAATCTCCATAGCTATAACAAACACTAGCAGACAAGATTGGCACCTCAGTGATGATTCAGGAAGCCCAACGGCAACACTAATCTGGGAGTTCAACCTGGCAATTTCAAGATTCGTCCTTGTATTTCTTGGTTAGTCACCCACCAAAGCAAACACCTTCTCAGCCTGCAAAGTGCACAGTTACATGAAGGTCATCAAAGTAGAAAGCAATGGGGCAGATTGCTTACTGCACAAAGTGACATCAATTAGACATTGGATTGTAGAACGAAAAAAACACACCATACCCAGGGTTAGGATCGGTTGATCCATTCACCAACTGGTTCTCAAATAAAATATCATCATCCTTCTACAACCATTTCATTTCAGCTTGTCATGATTGAATGAAAACAGTGTGCTATCCAATGCTCTTAGCTTAGAGTTGGAACTCTCCCGGATGTTTGACAAAATGGCTAACACAGATAATCTCTCTACTTTCATGTGAAAAAGGATAGAGTTGACTGGAACACAAAGAAATTTATGATCAGTGTGACATCTGCTTCAAATATTCTTAGAGCAACCAATATAAATAGGTTAAGACTTCACAATCAAATACAAGTAATACATCTGATTCACCTACTGCCATTGTATAATCTGGTTATCACCTGCATGGCTGATGACTGATGCTTGACTTATGTAGTCAGCAATGCTTGGTGAAAAGGTAAAATAATCAACTTGGATAGTTGAATTTGAGGCTTGTATTAACAAGAACAGATGAAATTCATTACTTTTACATACATACAAACGCAAAAGAAGTAGTACACAAGTCACTACGATTAAAACAAAATCAAGTCACAGGATTTAAAGCTAAGAAGTACTGATTAAATGTGTTCATTAAAAATACAAAGATGTGTGGGTTTTCATATGTAGTGGCCTAATTTGACAAAAAGAACAAAAAAAAACATGCCAGTTTTATTATAAGGGACATACATTGTCTGAATGCCAGGCATGAGGCATCCATATCAGATAAGTCAAATCGGTCATCTAAAAGACCTTAAATATCATAAAGTTCAGTTTGCAAATTGCAATGCCAATAATCTCCCTCCCTCTTTCTCTCTCTGTCCACCATTGTATCTTCAGATGCCACAATTTCTCATTAAATTTCTTTTCACATCTGAAGAACAGGTTATCTGCTACAATATACTCTGTAAAAGTGCCGGTGATGCTTGGAAGCAGAACTCTCACCACAGTGATACACTTATCGAGTCGGCTCCTTGAATAAACCATATGGTTGGATATTGGAATAGATAAGATAACTGACCAAACACTATAGAGGACATTCAGATACGGTTTCAGTCAGCACTTGCCGCATGTAACCCAAGGCATTCTCCTCCTAGTACTTGCTCTCGCAAGATTTGGGGGCATACATACATTTAAACCCCCACAATCACAAACACTTTAACACAAGTGCCAAGTGAGTAGGTAATTTGGAATGCCGTGTCCAATGGCATCTAAATTTGTTGCCGATTATCCGATCCGACCAGTAAAACACACAGCATGCCTCACCTGGACTAGTCCGCCGCCACTCGCGCGCAAAGGAGATGTCCTGCTCCCCGCCGCCGTGGGGTGCTCGTAGTAGCAGCCGGTTGCGCCTCTCTCTCCCTGTTGGAGAGGCGCCGGCGCCGGTGCCGGGAGCGTTGGCTCCTCGTCGTCGAAGGTTGCTACTTGCTAGTACTGTGGTCGGTGATTCCATTGTGGCCTGAAAAACATTATTTGGGTTGAGCTAGGCCTCTCGGATCTAACGGGCCTTTTTCTGTAGGGCATCAAAGAAGTCCATGATTGTCGTGGGCTTGTTTGCTTGCTTCGCGCAGTGGACTATAGTGCTTTTTCTGGGGTTTTTCTTTTAGCATAGCGCTTTTTCTGGTTTATTAGTGGTTTTATTACTACCAAAATGTATTTGTTTTTTCTAAAAAAAATAACAAGTAAGAGTTGCTAAAAAATTAGACAAAAAATTGACCAAAAGTGTAGTAAAGAAATAAAATCAAAAGATAGACAAATAAACTGAATGTGAGATGTCAGCAAGTTTTGGAGCAAACCAAAACCTTGGCTTATCCTAATTCTACCAGACAAAATTTCAGACCTGTTTGGTTGGTGAACATAGCTGGCCACATCTTAAGTTAGTCATATCATAGTTTTTTAGGCAGTTATTTGGTTAGTGACCATTACTTGCCATACCCTAGGTTGGTCATGCCATAGTTTTTTAGGTAGCTGCTTGGTTCAGAGCATAACGTTCAGAGCTGTTTGTTGTAGTCTCTCTTCTCCATGTTTATCAGCTTAGAGATAGTGTTACGATTGCAGACACTCTAATATGGCACAGTGGTAGGCTGGTAGCAATAGGAGTAGGCTGCACTTTAGCTTGGACTTTCTTCTGTCACAAACTGTCAGCTCTATTCGTTTCGCTGAAATTTAGATTATGCTGATGTTGATACTGAAATGTTGTTATAGAAAAAACATGAAAAATATTGCTGAAGTATTTATTTCATATAAAAAAACATAGGAAATATAGCGTCGCAAATGGAGCGTGAAAAAGCATGAAAATTCATTGCCGGGACTAAAGAGCGAAAAAAAAAACATGGGGAAGTATATGGTGACCCACTGGTCATCATGAACTCATGATCCACTTGCTTGGAGAGTTGCTTTGCCGTGGCTAGAAAGACAGGCTGGCAGGTGGGGTCCCCGAGCCGAGACAGGGCTCAGGGTGCAAGTGCCTCGTAGGAGTAGAGGAGTCTAGTCCTCGCCGCCTCGATGGGCCAGCTCGCCGTGCGTACGGACGCCGAGTATTTTTAGCGAGACAGGATAGGATAAGATAAGATTAGTCCCTCCTAACTCCAATGCATCCATCCACACCACACCACACCCGCTGCAACGTGCGTCCGTGCAGGTGCAGCAGCCTTGGGTGGTCCATTTCCCGTTCCCCTCTCTCTCTCCTTCTCTCTCCTCGTAGCCCACACCTTATCCCCATCCCCCTCCCTCTCTAAATAAATACACGTACTACATCGTAGTATACGTATACACAAACAACACGGATACTCGCCTAAGGTCAATTTCAATGGTGTTTAATCGAAGTTTTATAGACATTAAATATACTAATATGACACTATAATAATAAAAAAAGAGGTGACAAGAGTTATATAGAAGTAGAAAGAGTTTTTATGGGATAAAATTCTTCTATACTGTTTTCAAAATATAGATGTCTTCTAAACTAAGTCATGAAACCCCCACCGAGAACAACCTAAGAGCATCTTCAGTAGTCTCCTTTTCTAACTCTCAACGAGAAAAAATAGTTGTTTTAGAGATCTTATCAGCAGTTCCCCAAACTCAACTCCAATGAAAAAAGAATTCATCAGTCCCTCAAATCCTACCTTCCACACCTCAGAGCAAGCGCAATGATACCGCTCGCCAGCAGGCGAAATAAAGTCCAGCGTGGATTCTAACTAAATGCAGCAACGACAGCTGCCGCACATACAGCCACTGCAGAGCTAGCACAACAATAGAGCAGCCAATAGGAGTGGAGCTCGTACTTATCCGCCCACTTCAGGTCGTCGTTTCGCGAAACGTTTGATCTGTACTCTCTCCTTTACGCTCCTGCCAGGTCAGATTTCGCTGGCTCACAGCCATTCATTATACTTGCTCTCAAATAAAGAGAAAACATTTTATTTCTCAATCCACTATTTTTTATTAGAAAATGAATTTTCTCATTCTATTAGAGAGAAAATCTTCAAAACTCCAAAACATATATTGTATCTTTTCTAATAAGTAGTTTTGGAGTTAGAATTTTCTCTAACTGCTAAAGATACTCTAATGGCACATGCTCTGTTGCATGGCATGGCATCGCCGGCGTCAGCTAAAGGAAACAAGCTTAGTCGTCCTAACTCCAATGCATCCATCCACACCACACCACACCCGCTGCAACGTGCATCCGTGCAGGTGCAGCAGCCTTGGGCCTTGTTTAGTTTCTAAAAAATTTTGCAAAATTTTTCAGATTCTCCGTCACATCGAATCTCTAGACGCATGCATGGAATATTAAATATAGACGAAAATAAAAACTAATTGTATAGTTTGGTCGGAATTGATGGGACGGATCTTTTGAGCCTAGTTAATCCATTATTCGACAATATTTTTCACAAACAAACGAAAGTACTACAGTACCTGTTTTGCAAAATTTTTTGGAACTAAACAAGGTCCATTTCCCGTTCCCCTCTCTCTCTCTCTCCCTCTCTCTCCTCGTAGCCCACACCTTATCCCCATCCCCCTCCCTCTCTAAATAAATACATGTACTACATCGTAGTATACGTATACACAAACAACACGGATACTCGTCTAAGGTCAATTTCAATAGTGTTTAATCATGGACACTAAATATGCTGATATGATACTATAGTAATGAAAAAAGAGATGATAAAAGTTTTATAAAAATATAGAGAGTTTTATGGGGATAAATTTATTCTACACTAAATATGAATGCTTTGGAAATAAAGTCATGAAACCCCCACTAAAAATAGCCTAAGAGCATCTTCGGTAGTCCCCTTTTCTAACCCTCAATGAGAAAAAACAATTGTTTTAGAGATCTTGTCAGCAGTTCCTCAAATTCAATTCTAATGAGAAAATTTTTTTATCGGTCCCTCAAATCTTAACTCCCATTCCTCAAATAAAGGGAAAACCTCTTATTTCTGAATCCACTATTTTTTTTATTTGGGAATGAATTTTCTCATTTTACTAGAGGAAAAACCTTCAAAACTCCAAAACATATATTGTATCTTTTCTAATAAGTAGTTTTGGAGTTAGAATTTTCTCTAACCGCTAGAGATACTCTAATGGCACATGCTCTGTTGCATGGCATGGCATCGCCGGCGTCAGCTAAAGGAAACAAGCTTGTTTCTTGGGGTTTTTTTTTTTTTTTTGAATAATGGAAGCAAACATGTTGGAGTACAGCAGCGCAGAGTCATAGGATGCTCCATTCCATGGCATCGCATCCGTCGCCCCATCCCGTCCCTTGGAAACCTTAAAACAACACTGCCATTGCTATCTTTATACTAATATAAATAATCCTCCTAGCAGCTAAGCAAGCAACCCTCCAAAAATTGAAACGGCGGCTCCCGCGACACCTCGCCGCCGCCGCCGCCGCCGCCGGTCCACCGATACGATGAAACCGATGCCACCGTCCGGGGAGACGAGACGACGTAGGATCCGGGATTAACACCAAGGTCGGTGCCCGCGATTCGTTTCTTTTTTTTTTTCTTCCCTCTTTTCGTCGCTCACACACCTCCCAAAGCCACGGCACAAGAACAACTTTTTTTACTATCAAACACACACACACAAGTCTGCTTCGTGAAACGTTTAGTACGTGGCAACTCGTGGTTGCTAGTTTCTACTCCTCCCTTCATCCACGAAGAATCAATTTTAGAGTTACTATAAGTTAAACCTTTTAAATTTTAACTAAATATTTATAATATCAAATTAGTATTATTAGATTTATTATAGAATATATTTTTATAAAATATGCATTTTATGTTATAGATGTTATTACTTTTTTTATAAAATTAGTCAAACTTTAAAAAATTTGACTGACACGGATTCTAAAAATTGATTCTTTTAGAGACGGAAGGAGTAGTATATTCCATTTATTTTACATTTGTTTTTTAAGAAATGAACATCTTATGTTGTTTGGCTGATAAGCCATGACAGAAAATACTGCTGGTGAGCGAATGGACAAACAACCCTCAACATTACAACAAGTCAATCATGGACTGTGCCACTGGACCTACTGCTGGTTTCTATACCGTTGGCCATTGCTCTTCTACAAGGAAGGAGTTTGCTTGTGCTATCACACTTGGGCCGCCTCCTTTTGGAGAGAAAGCTACTGCTGCCTTGTGAAAAAAGATCCCTTTTCCTCGTGCCGTATGCTTAGATTTGTCGCTGCCTGCCTTCTTCACTTCACTAACCCTGTTTGTTGCTGATGTTATGGTGTCAGCAGAGCGTTTTCTTTCCCTTCCCTCCGAACAACTGGACAGTACTACAACTAACACTAAGGCCTTGTTTAGTTTCTAAAAATTTTCAAGATTCCCCGTCACATCGAATTTTACGGCACATGCATGAAGCATTAAATATAGACAAAAACAAAAACTAATTACGCAGTTTAACTGTAAATCGCGAGACGAATCTTTTGATCCTAGTTAGTCTATGATTGGATAATATTTGCCACGAACAAACGAAAGTGCTACAGTAGCGAAATCCAAAATTTTTCTCAAACTAAACGAGGCCTAAGATGAGATGAGATGAGATTAGGCAGGCGGCTTAGGACTCATCACCCACCGTTTTTGTCTTCTCCCACAAGGCCACAAGTCACCAACAACAGCATCAGCTGCCGCAGAGACGAGAACGGGAGCATCACAGCAGAGACCACTCATCATCATCATCTCCTGAATATTCTTTCATCCCTTTCTTTCTTGTTCTTTCTCGGCACGCATGATTGATGATTATGATTGCTCATTCCTAATGACCGATTCACAACGAAACGAGTAGTATGGATCAGTGGGGCTATCACATGCTGCTGCCATGGTTAGTTCAAGTTCCGGGGGCACAGCCCTTGAAATCCTGATGCTGCTTGAGCTGGTTTGTTCAGACAACAATGTTCATGCGACATTCAGGCAGACTGACAGAGCAGTGTTCATGCGACATTCAGAAACATCAGCACAATTCATGCCGACACGGTAGCGAGCACAAGAAATGGAGTCTCTTCTTTATATGTATCTTGATTGATGACTGGCGATGATTATATAGCACCAGTGGCAGCATTACCAGTAACAGCACCTCTCACACCTACGGCATCAACAGACGGGGAAGGGAGGGAGGGAGGAGGAAGAACCAGAGAGAGGCTCTGCTCTAAATCTTGGCTGCTGGCCAGTGGCTACTCGTAGCCGGCGCTGTGGAGATCCGTCATGGAGAAGGACCTCGGCGACCTAAACGAGCTGTTCCTCCCCATCTGGCCCTGGCCGCCTGCGGCGGTGGCGTGCACGCTCAGCCGCGGGGACGGGAACGTGGGCGGCCTCCTGCTCCTGAGCCCGCCTTTGGGCTCCTCGTCCTCGTCGTCGTCCTCGTCGTCCGCGCCCTCCTCGTCGTCCTCCTCCACCACGGCGTGGTCCGGGGCCAGCAGCGGCGGCAGGTACGTGGTGGCCAGCGCGCTGCACGACGCCCGGCGCCGCGACCACGCCTGCAGCACCCGGCGGCGCTTGTTGAACGGGTTCTCCGGCTTGGCGATCTCCTTGGCGGCCGCCGTCGCCGCCGCCTCCGCCAGGCTCGTGAACGACTTGGACTTGCCCGCGTAGAAGTTGGACAGGCCCCGCCTGCAATTCGTTCGTTCGTTCATTGTTAGTGATGAGTAATTATAATTAGGCAGAAGAATCAGCAGCGAAATGCATTGCTGGTGGAAAACTAGATCCATGGTTTCGCTAGCTTGATCAAACCACTTGCTTTGTTCGACTTCGATTCGATTTTTCTAGCTGAGACACCAAAACCGTTAGCTGTACGATGAACAGGAACAGCATGCTCGCTAAAGTTTGACCAAATGGCCATGGGTGGTAGAGTACTACTACTACTGCTACTACCTTGGATTGGGGAAAAAAAACTTCTCTTTTCTGAGCAACTCTTATCATTATTAGCTAGTACTCTACTGGAATGGGATCTAAACCACCCTTGATGTTTTCGCTACAAGAACATTATTTTGTAGCCAAAAAAGACAAAAAATCGGATATTTATCCATTAAACATGTTATCTCCAGCAGCGGTTTTGCCGAAGCAAATTCTACTGGCATCGGATATTTAGCTACTCTACCAAGCAGTAGCAATTACTAGTAGATCAAGAAGGGGGATTTATTAGCAGAGGAGTAAGAGCAGCTTACTTGGTGGGCAGAGCATCCTCCAAGGACTCGAGCGTGGCCAGCCCCATCATGCCGAGCCCCTGCACCTTGCTCTCCACCTCCTCCTCGTCTTCATCCTCCTCCTTGTCGGACGCGGAGTTCTCCCCGATAGAGGAGCTGTCGGACGACGCCGCCCCGATCGACGAGGCCTCCGACAGCGCCCCTTCCTCCTCCTCCTCCTCGTCCTCCTCCCTCCTCGCCGCCGCTGCCGCTTCGCCATGCTCATGCTCTTCCTCTTCTTCCTCCTCCTCCTCGTCTGGGACGGAGAAGAACCCGTTGGCGTTCCTCATCCTGTCCGCCTCCTCCGGATCCGGCTTCCCGCTCCCCGACCGCCTGAACCCGCCGTGCGCCGGCGACACCCCCGCCGCCACCGCCGTGGACATACCCTCAACCAACCAACCAACCAGCCTAACAACCGAATCAACCAACCGATCAAACAACAAATCCAACCAGGCAAAGCCTCCGCCTCGGCACACCTCGGGCCCCGGCACCCGGATCGAATCGACCGACCGATGGACCTGCCGGCACGCAGAGCAGGAAGAGAAGCGCGGACCGAGCAGGCAAGAAATCTCGGTGCGCGAGCTAGCTAGCGAGCGCGAGATGGGTGGGTGGGCGGGGAGGGAGGGAGGGGGAGACGGCCAGGGAAGGGAAAGCGGGGAGGGGGACAGGATAAGGAGCTGGACCCTGCCCCGCAGTGGAATTGTATACGGAGGGAGGGAGAGAGAGGGACGGAGACGACCGGCGGCGGGCGAGGTGCGGCGCACCTGGTGGGGGTGGGGTGGATGAGGTGGCCGGTCTCTGTCGGTCGCTGCCGCGTGGGCCCGCTGGCCCCCGCGTTCCGCTCGTGGGCTCGGTCCAGGGAGGGAGAAAACCAGCAGCAGCACGTCCAGTCCAGGCCGGCCTGTATTTTCCTACCGTATAGTACAGTACCTGTGCCACATGCTCGGCATGGCCCACTCCTGCGGGCACACGACACGTCACCTAGGCGATGTACCTACAGTGCAACGCAGGTTGCAAAATAAGTACGGTAGTAATTTTGTTTGTATTTGATAAATATTGTTCAATTATAGACTAATTATATTCAAAGGATTCGTCTCGCAAACTATAGTCAGAGAAATTTGAAAAATTTTGTAAAATTTTTTGAAAACTAAACAAGACCACAGCACACACACACCGTATTTATGTATGTAATAAAGTATACGTACGTACGCGGGTGACGTGGCTGGTGCTGGTCTGTGTTGCAAAAAAAATTATAAAATATGATAGTAACACTTTCTTTTGTATTTGACAAATATTGTTTAATTATAGACTAACTAGGCTCAAAAGATTTGTCTCGTCAATTCCGACTAAACTATACAATTAGTTTTTATTTTTATATATATTTAATACTTTATGCATATGTTTAAAGATTTGATATGACGAAGAATCTGAAAAATTTTGTAAAATTTTTGGGAACTAAACAAAAAAGCCTGTGTTTGCGGCTTGGTGTGTCCCTGGAGACGATCGAGACGACGTACGTACGTGGTGGCGTGGCGTGGCTCGCAATGGCGTCACGAGAGCGATGATGATTCAGCTGGGTTGGGTAGTTTGGGCGAGACCGTGAGATGATCCGTTCCGCGCGAGCTTTGGTATTTGCCCGGACGGGGCCTTGTTTAGTTCCAATTTTTTTAAAAATAGGAATAATAATATTTTCGTTTATATATGATAAATATTATTTAATTATAAACTAACTAGCTTCAAAAAATTCATCTCGTCAATTCCGACCGAACTGTGCAATTAGTTTTTATTTTCATATATATTTAATACTCTATGCATGTGTCTAAATATTTGATGTGACGGAGAATCTGAAAAATTTTGCAAATTTTTTTAGAACTGGCCTAATTTTCTTCCCCAGGACAGTGACGGGACGGCGACGGCTGCCGGCGGATAGGTTTTCCGGCCGCCGCGGCGGGTTTCACCACCTCATCCATCCAGATCCTGTTCCCCGGTATCATCAGCCTCTCAACTAGACGGCCTCTGGTTTCGGTTTCTTTTTTTTTTCCGACAACAATCACTCACCGACGTACTCCCTATGCGTTTTATAAATTTCAACATGGTTTAAGAAAACAATCAAAGGACAAATGTATCCATAGATTATTTTAATTATAAAGTTTTTCTTAAATATTATAGTTTTTTTAACAAATCTTACCAAATAAAAAAATAGTCATTACGTAGAATATATTATATTTTAATATAAATTTTAAAAATCACAATGTATTCTATTTCAGGACAAAAAAAAGTATATTTGAAAAATCACAATACATTTTATTTCATATCTCTCTTCACCCTAGTACATTGTCACACCGTCCGGTGATTATTTCGGTACATCCCCACTTCTCTACCACATCAAGGCAAGATGTCACGTGACCGGAGCACGTGATGTTGTACGGAGTTGTTTTGGTTAACATATCTATACAGTGAATGACCATGTACCGTGTAGCCGGTTTGAATACGCTAACCAAGAAATTAAACAAGGCGGAGAACGAACAAGAAAAAAAAGGAACCGTTTGCCGCTTTTCTTTTCGTTTCCGACGGACTACGACCGCGTGAGGACACCGATATAGATCAAAGTGGACTTTGCCCTAAGAAATCATCGCGAGTACAAAGTAAACTTTGGCAGACCTACTGCTATACTGCCAATTAACAAGCACAACTAGTTGATGGAGAACACACTTAAAAAAATCAACTGGCCGGTGCATGGTTCCACAAAAGGAACTGTACGTTGGGATATTATAATGCGACTAGCTAAAGCTGGTGAGACCGACATGGATGATGAATGGATAGGATAGAGATGATAATGACCGATTGAGCGCTAATCCTCATAAACATCCATCCATGTGAGTACTATGTATGTATGTTGACCCCCATCGAGCTGGCCGGCCTCGCGTTACCATTATCATCGATGACTACTTAGCTCTTATTTGGTCTACTCCCCCCCCCCCCAACAAAAAAAAAAAATAAAAATTAGACATAACTTTTTAAATACAAACTATTCCCCATAAGACCAAAAAATATACCT